>SCPN01000090.1_pt1 | contig 194508 bp, 257 predicted proteins | sample 6106831 | NCBI WGS metagenome assembly SCPN01 (sample SAMN10720447, study PRJNA508395) | human gut metagenome | isolation source: Participant 1, 0 month | reverse complement strand
TTGGCGTAAAGCCTTCTTGAGCCATCTCTTGATTATATGATGTGAAAATCAAGTGGAGAGACCTTTTCTAGGCGTTCCGTAAAGTACTTGCCATAAGGCCTCCTTTATATTAATTACATTTGCTATAGAATACGTATTTATTATAACGAACGTAAAGGGATTATAAAGAGGAAAACCCTCTGAAGTCTTTCAGAGGGGTCATATTATCTAGTTTATAGAGATATGATATTATTTTTTGTTGTAATCGCCGAACCATTTGTCGTAGATTTTTTGGTAAGTACCGTCTTCTTTAAGTTCTTTAAGAGCTTTATTAACAGCTTCTTGTAAAGCTTTGTTGCCTTTTTTCATGCCAAGAACTGTACCTTCAGCTTTAGTAGGTTCGCCTACGAGTTTAAGGTCTTTGTCAGCACCTTGTTTAAAAGGTAGTACATAGCCACTGCGTTATCGATAATAGCACCGTCGATTGTACCAGCTTTCAATTCCATGAAGATATTAGCATTGGAATCAATTTGTTTTACTGTTGTATTAGGGATTTTTTGAGCCATTTCAACAGGGATTGTACCGATTTGAGCACCTACAGTTTTACCAGCTAATTCATCCATATTATGGATTGTTGTGTTGTCTTTACGAACAACTGTGATGAAACCACCTTGATCGAAGTATACATCGGAGAAGTCCAATGCTTTTTCACGTTCAGGCGTAGCATTGATGCCTGCTGCAATCATATCGATATCGCCAGATTGAACTGCTGGAATCAAATCATCGAAGCCCATGGATTTGAATTCCATTTTTAAACCTAATTTTTTAGCGATGGCTTCGGACAAATCAACGTCGAAACCAACGTATTTGTCGCCTTCAGTAAATTCGAATGGTGGGAATGTAGTTTCAGAACCTACACGCAATACACCTTCTTGTTGTGTCATTTTTGGTTTGTCATTACCACAACCAGCCAATAAACCCATTGCTGCTACCGATACGAGGGCGATAGCTGTCAACTTTTTGAACTTAAACATAGAAACCTCCTCAAACATCCATATACATGGTTTATCAAATTCTGTTTATATTGTACGGAATTTTACAATAATAGGCAATAACATTGTATAATTAAGAGTAAATGAGTTTTCTATTCTTTATTGTAGAGTACTAAAATTCTTTACAATAATTTGGATATACATGGAGGTAATATGTCCCTTACGAATACCTTTTCAGATCTTTGTAAAAGCTTTGCACCTGATGCGTTTGCTATTAACTATACATTAGCTAAAAATCCTGAGCTTTCTAGTCATGAATTTGAGACCGTAAAAACGATTGGCGCCGTTCTCGAAAAATATGGTATGGATGTAACTTATGAATTTTGTAATCTACCAACAGCGTTTAAGGCATCTCCTGTAAAAGTAGATAACCCTAAAGGCCGTTTGGCTATCCTCTGTGAATATGATGCGTTGCCTGAAGTAGGCCATGCATGTGGTCATGCCAGTGGTTCTATGAGTGTTCTTGCCGCACTAACACTACATAAAATGCAACAAGACGGCGTTGCTTTCAATATGGACATTGATATTATCGGTACACCAGATGAAGAAGCTACAGGTTGTAAGGTGGATATGTGTAATGCAGGCGTGTTTAAAGACTATGATTTAGCTATCATGGTTCACCTCGATGGTGAAGAAACACGACCTAATTCACAATTCTTGGCACTAGACTGTTTCCGTGCACGCTATCATGGTAAACCAGCTCATGCAGCAGGTGAGCTTGGAATTAATGCGGTAAACGGCGTACAACTTGCTATTCACGCGATGGATATGATGCGCCAACAAGTGCGCCCTGAAACGCGCATCGGTACATGGATTATTGCTGGTGGTACTGCATCTAATGTTATTCCTGAGTTTGGCGAGTTAGAAGTAACCGTACGTCATACAGAACGGGACTATTTGAATGGCCTATCTGAACAGATTAAAAAAATTTTTGAAGGGGCCGCCCTTTGTACTGGAACAACAGTCGATATAGAATTTTACGGCAATCCCTATGATGATATGAACCAAAATCACCGCGGTACTGCTCTTATTGAAGCGGTCATGACTGATATGGGCATAGATTTTAAACCGGGCCCAGCAGCTCTCGGCGGTAGCTCCGACATCGGTAATGTGAGCTATCAATGTGCGGCGTTCCACCCTAAATTACGACTTGCTGGGGACGATAAAGTATGCCACTCTAAAGAATTTGCAGCCGCTATGCTAGAACCAACCATTGAACAAACAATCCTTGATGGAGCCAATATTATTGGTCGTACATTATTAAGTTTGGTAGAAAACCCAGCAGTATTAGAAGAGATTGTAGCTGAATTTAATGCATCTAAGTAGCTAAATTTAATGCATCTAAATAATTTTATTTGTATGCAATCTCACTAACTAGCATTTAGATAAGGGGTTAATGCTAATACAGTGCTTTCTATATCGATGGGGCGAGCTGTAATATCTTAGATAGAATTCATTGCCTCCTTCAGAATTACTGATAATAGACGATAATGGCAGGTTGCCATTGATAAAACTTTGAATCTTGGTGAAATAGGTTCCTACTTCAACATCGTGGTGGTAGAGCGCCCATACCACGTTGTTTCCAGCGATGACCGGAATGTACTTAAGCTCAAGAAATTTGAATAAACCGGCTATGGACATATCATCTGGTACGGTAAATTCTTCGCGATGCCAACTAGCATCATCGGCTGCACAAACAGCATCTCGATCGATTATTATACGCATATTATCTCGCTTCCAATCTATGTTTTGATTTCAATCTAACTGTTCTTTTAGTTTATACTGTTCTTTTAGTTTATATTTTACACCTTATAAACTTTAATATCCTACTGAAATATCTTGCTGAGTAGAAATACATTTCTATCTGTTTAATTATTTATATATACAAATATTTATGTAGATAATTGTGTATCTAGATAACTGTGTATCTATTTAATTCTTTATCTATTTATATACTACTGTATAAGGAGGCTTCATGTCCTCAACTGAAACATTACAAATTAAAAACTACATAGGTCTCAAGGGTGACCAGCCTATTAAACTCATAGCCTCTGATGTTGATGGCACATTAGTTAACAATGCAAAAGCAATTCCAGATGAGGCTATTGAGGGCTATTCGTGCCGCTCGTGAAAGTGGCATTCGCGTATCATCGCTCTGTCGCGGAATGAGATGAATGATGTTATTGAGAAACTACCATGTTTACGCTATTTTCATGTGTACCAATGGGGCGTATGTCATGGACAAGGAAGAAAATCGTAGTTTGTTCCATGTAACCCTTGATAAAGAACAAGCACTCTATTTGTTGCAAACAACATATGAATTGGCATGTTAGAGAGGCCTATGTGAAAGATAAAATCTATGGCATGTATCCACCGTCAAGATGCATTACGCTGAACGATTAAGCGCATGCTGAGTGAGCGTAAATCGCCTAATACAAAAGGTTCGGTTGGACTCATGGATAATCATCTACCTAGCTTAATGAATCATCCTCAACTTGGTTGTACCTGACAGGGAACATCTACCTGGTGAAACTCATGATATGCCTTAGCCGAAGGTGATAAAGCAGCAAATGAAACTTATCTGAATGTGAAGTAGAACAGTCTAATTTCTTCTTTAGACCTAATATCCGTCCATTTATCTTGGCAAGCACGAACTATGGTGCCTGATTTACTAGCTCATATGGAAGCCTTGACAGAAGGCCTGAGAAGATGCAAAATCTTTTACGGCGATGAGCCTATGCGCCAAAGAATCTTACAAGATTTGCGTGATGAATATCAAGGTATGTCTCATGATGGTACAGGTCGTGAACGCTTTTATGATGTACTGCTCTCTAGTGAAGGTAATCTTGAATTCGTACTACCACAAAGGGACTGCTGTAGAAGCACTGGCAAATCACTGGAAATTTAGTCCCGATGAAGTCATGACCTTGGGGGATAGTGAAAACGATCTATCCATGCTGCGATTTGCAGGTGCTAGCGTAGCTATGGGCAATGGGAAGCCAAATATTAAAGAAGCAGCGCGTTATGTGACGACGGATAATAACCATCATGGCGTGGCTAAAGCAATCTATTCCGCCATTGCGTATAACAATGAATTACTAAAAACAGTAATCATCTCAAATTAGAGATACTACCAGTTAAAAGTAAATCTCTAATTTGGATTGTGCTCGATATGTTAATAAATCTGAGATACCAGTTAAAGTAAATCTTTCTAATTTGGGTTGTGCTCGATATGTGCAAATCTGAGATACTACCAGTTAAAAGTAAATCTTTCTAATTTGGATTGTGTTCGATATGTGTAAATCTGAGATACTACCAGTTAAAACAAATCTTTCTAATCTGGATTGTGCTCGATATGTGCAAATCTGAGATACTACCAGTTAAAAATAAATACTTTTAACTGGTAGTATCTGAAAAAACTATATATATTTGTTTGTCGGTTTGTATTCCAGTCCGTTTTATAGTGAGGCATTGCTCGAAAGTGTATTACAGGTAATACATTGCTTTAGCTGATGTTAGAGCGAATGCTAAGTTAGTTTTATTAAACCCATAGGAGGTGATGTAGAATGGGAAATCTAAAGTTTAATATAGATGATACTTGTGTTAAGTGTGGTGCGTGTGCTGTGGATTGTCCCGTTCAATGCATCACCAAAGGGGAGACCCAGTTTAACATTGGAAAAGGCTGCATTGGATGTGGCGATTGTTATTCCATCTGTCCAGTGGGGGCCGTTAAAATGTCTAAACGCGAGGATCATAAAGAGTAGGATTTAACATAAAGAGCTGGCCAGAGTAGGGGATAGCTGGTAGTTGTTGGAATAGGTTAGGTTCATTTTAGGAAAATATATTAAAATCCGAACATTAAAATCTTTTTTATAAATTTCATACGGGATATATGGAGTCCATATACTTCGTATGGTATAATGAAATGTAATGAAAATTAGCGTTTGCTTCGAAAAAAACGCACCCCCAGTACAGAAATGTATGGGCATTAAAAAATAGTGAATATACTTTCACAAATAGATGCATATGGAGGGAAGGCATGGAAAACAAGGGAATTTGTTGTTGACTTTGGTGGTCAATATAATCAATTGATGCGCGCCGTGTTCGTGAAAATCACGTATACTGCGAAGTATATCCATACAACAAAGCGCTGGACAAAATTAAAGAATTAAAACCGCAAGGTATTATCTTCACAGGTGGCCCTAACAGCGTGTATGAAAAACTCTCAAAATCGAAAAGAGATTTTGAACTTGGTATTCCTATCCTTGGCATGTGCTATGGTATGCAATTTATGGCGCATACATTGGGTGGTGAAGTTAAATCTGCGGACAACCGCGAATTTGGTAAAACACCTACTAAAGTGGACACTACATCCCCATTGTTCAAAGGCTTGGACCAGAGACCAAGTTGTTTGGATGTCCACGTTGACTATGTAGCAAAAGTACCAGAAGGTTTCGAAATCATTGCTCATACAAAAGACTGCCCTGTTGCATCCATGCAAAATAAAGAGCGTAAATTATATGCTATGCAATACCATGCAGAAGTGTTGCACACTGAACATGGTAAAGAAATGCTTCATAACTTCTTGTACGAAGTGTGTGGCTTCACTGGCACATGGACAATGGCGAACTATGCAAAAACAGCTATTGAAGAAATCCGTAACACTGTAGGCGATGGCAAAGTATTGTTGGCATTATCTGGCGGTGTAGATAGCTCTGTTGCAGCAGCTCTTATTTCTAAAGCTGTAGGCGATCAATTGACTTGTATCTTCGTTGACCATGGCTTGATGCGTAAAAACGAAGGCGACGAAGTTGAAGCAGCTTTCAAAGACTCCGGTATGCATTTCATCCGTGTCGATGCGGAAAAACGTTTCTTAGATAAATTGGCTGGTCTTGAAGATCCAGAAGCTAAACGTAAAGCTATCGGCGAAGAATTCATCCGCGTATTCGAAGACGAAGGCCGTAAAATTGGTTCCGTTGACTTCTTAGCACAAGGTACAATCTACCCTGACGTTATCGAGTCCGGTACTGGTGAAGCAGAAGTTATCAAATCTCACCACAACGTAGGTGGCTTGCCTGCAGTGGTAGACTTCAAAGGCCTTATCGAACCATTGCGCAACCTCTTCAAAGACGAAGTGCGTGAACTTGGTTCTGAATTAGGTTTGGCTGACTACTCTCGTATGGCGTCAACCATTCCAAGGTCCTGGTCTTGCCATCCGTGTAATGGGCGAAATCACAAAAGAGAAACTCGACATCTTGCGTGATGCGGACTACATCTTCCGTGACGAAATTGCAAAAGCTGGTCTTGATCGCGACATCAATCAATACTTTGCAGTATTAACATCTACACGTACTGTAGGCGTTATGGGGGACTTCCGTACATACGATTACACATTGGCATTGCGTGGCGTAACAACAACAGACTTCATGACTGCTGATTGGGCGCGCATCCCTTACGACGTATTGGACACAATCTCCCGTCGTATCGTAAACGAAGTACAACACATCAACCGTATTGTGTACGATATTACATCTAAACCACCTGCTACAATTGGTGGGAATAATAAAAATATTGATTTTAAATTCATTAACTAAACTTTTGAGTAATACTAACTTTAACTGAAGGTAAAGAGAATAGGTTTTAAAGGGGGAGTTTTTGGATTTAAAGAGTGCATAAAAGCCTCCCATCATTTTGGTGGGAGGCTTTTTGGTAGAAATAGTGTGTATAAATTTTAATTTAGTAAAAAATAAGAATGTATTATTATGGATAATTAATTATATTTATTGATGTGTAAAGAGGGAAAGTGCTAAGGGTATGAATATAAGAAGAGCAAAAAAATATGTGAAGATTTTATGAACTATTACTTTAATTCTATTATTAATAAATCCGAATTAGATTATAGTTGTAAACCATTCATGAATTTACTACAAGCGGTGTGGGAGGATGTCTATACATCTGACTATTCAGATTTAGATATAACTTATTTTACTATCGTACGGTGTATATCGGATTTAGAACAAATACCATCAGACATTAGTTCGTATTATAGTTATTTAGTTGATGCAGTTAAAAATAGTTTTCAAAAAAATAAGGGCGAACATTTTGTGATTATCCCACTACACGGTTCGGGGCTAAATAAAACTATAACTTTTGAGAATAAAAAGTTCTGTTTGATTCCAACAGAAAAAAATGAACAAATCTTATTTAAAAAGTTATCGAGAGCAATGCATATTAAATATAAGGCGTGTGTTCATATGTTTGAGCACACCAAAAGAAGCCGTTCCAAAGATTTCTTCAAACATAATTTATTGCTTATTAAAATTGAAAATCAAACTTCTCATGTAAAGTTGAATGCTATAACGATCGCTGTTCGGACTATTTATCTGATTCAATTGCTACATTGGGCACTAAATACGACAGAAGATTCTACATTCTCTTTAAAAAAATTATTAATAGATAGGCTTGAGGAAAATCATCATGTTCTAATAATGTCTAATGATGAGTGGCGATGTGGTCATGGATATACAATAAAAGGGGTTCCAAAATGTAAGGTGGATTTACATTTTTTTAAAAAGAAAAAATATCAAACCATATTTTCAGAACTGTTTAATGATTTTTTCATAGAGAGGGGAGATGAACTGACTAAAAGATTTGTTAATTCTTTAGTTTTGTTGAATCGAGCATTTCAGTTTGAAGAAAAAAATGATAATGATTTGGCAACCTTGTTATATACAACATCAGCAGAGGCTTTATTAACTACAGGCAAAAATGAGAAAAGATTACGTTTTGCTGCTACACTTTCGGAATTGATTTCGATTGATAGAAAAAAACGAACTGAAATTGCAAAGATACTTGATAATGTTTATAGAAAACGAAATGATTTTGTTCATGAAGGGGTATTGCCATTTTATGAGTATTGTAAAAATGAGGATAGTGATCTTAAAGTAGTACGGATTGCAATTTCAAAATTAATTCTTAAATATAATGAAATTGATACACTTTTAGCAATACCTGGTGAGGGTGATAGAAGCAAGAGGTGGGATACTTATATTGATCAATTATTTATAAATCTTATTTTTGGAGAACGTTAGATATATTGGATGAAGGTATATTTATAACTAAATGATAATATGGGGATGGGATTAGTTTGATCGTATACAAGATGTAGTCTATAAGAAATGTTATAGAGCTTATAGAGTTTTAGGTACGTATAGGCTTGATCAAATTTTTTAAGTATCAAATCTTAATATTTATAACATAGATTAATTACATGTAAAAAGGGAATGGAGTATTATGAAATTAGAAAGTATTACTGTTAAAAATTATAGGCAATTTGAAAATATAAAGTTGACTTTTAATTCAGCTGTTACAATACTTGCTGGAGCTAACAATAGTGGCAAAACCTCTTTGATTGCTTTAGTAAAAAATGTATTTTCTTCTGAAAAAAATAATTATGCTTTATCAGATATTCCCGCTCAAAATATGAAGTCTTGGATAACTTGCGTTTATCCAATATTTTATAATTTTTTTGAGAATGAGGGATCTATAGAAGCCATTGAGAAAGAATTAGTAAATATACTTTTTCCAAAAGACTTTGGGCCATCACTTCTTATAAATACGACTAGTATTAAAATCCATGTTTCGTATAATTCTAATGACGATGATATCAAACTATTTGCTGATTATATTATGGACTTAGATGATGAAAAAAGTGATTTTTATTTTCTATATAAGTATGAAATAAATATAACTAGATTTACAAGGTTGGTAATGGATAATTATACCAAGCTAAAGAATAGAGTTGATGCAATTAAAGAAGATAAGAGTCAATATGCAGCTTCACAATCAGAGAATTTAGAGAATCGTATTTTAAATAAAGAACGATACTTGAAAAATCTACTTGTAAGTATTTATGTTCAATCGATAAATCCTATTGTCTATTTTTGTGATAAAGAATATAAAAATAAATGTGAGTTTGAAGATATAAATACATTTCATAAGTTATTTAACTTGTGCTATATAAAAGCTAGCAGACCATTAGATGATGATGAATCAGATCATTCACGTATGTTAAGTAAACAAATGGTGAAAATGGTAAAACTTGATGACAATTGGAATGAGCTAATTAAACAACTCCCAGATGAATTACTTATGCCGATTCAAGAAAAAGGAATAGATAATATTATTCGTGATACGTCTTTAGTTTCTTTAAGTGAAACAATTCATGCATTGGAACAGACTAATGGAGGGAAATCTGGGGAGTTAATGTTAGATATGCAAGTTACAGAAGAAGACATTAGTGATTTATTACAACGGATAACAAGTGCGACCTATAATGTTGGTGGATACTCTTTAGGGGAGTCTTCTCAAGGGCTTGGATATAGTAATTTAATTTATATACATTTACAACTTAAAGAGTATGAACGTAATATAGACCCACTTAAGGTTAATATGTTTTTTTTAGAAGAACCCGAGTCTCATATGCATCCACAAATGCAACATGTTTTTATTAAATATTTGATTAATCAGTATCAATTAAAAAGTCAAGGCTTGGTTACGACACATTCAAATGAAATTGTTCGATCTGCAGGTATTTCTCACTTACGTATTCTTAGACGAACTGAAAATTATTCGTCTAATTTATATGACTTATCACTACTGTTGGACGAGTTAAAACAATCAGAGGTCTCAAATGATACTTTATTGGTTGATTTTTTTGATTGGTTTTTTGAGATTGGATATTCAGAAATTGTATTTGCAGATAAAGTCATTTTTTATGAAGGAGATACTGAACGACTATTTTTAAGAAAGATTATGACTTTAGATAAGTATAAAGAGTTAAGTCAACAATATATTGCCTTCATTCAAGTTGGTGGTGCATATGCTAAAAATTATGAAAAGCTTATTAAAATGTTAGGGATTAAATCACTTATTATTACTGATATAGATTATGAAAAAGATAAAGTAACTGTTCCGGAGATAAAAGATTCCAAAATAACAAATGCAACAATAAAATATTTTTACTCTAAAGAACATGACTCTGTAGAGCATACAGTATCAAACATCTATGAGTGGAAAAATGGTAGCGAAAATATATTTGATGATTTAATCTTTATATGTTTTCAAACTGATGCGGATGGATATGCTAGAACTTTGGAAGAAGCTATGCTTAATAAATATTTTTCTATAGATGTTTCTGATAGTTTTAAAAAAGAGGATTGGCTTAATAAAAAGCGTGACTCTAAGTTAAGATTTTCAATTCCTCAAAAAAAAGATAATACTCCAGTTTCTCAAGAAACTCTTTTGACTGTTCGTGATATCTTACTATCTACTTCGGGAAGTAAAGTTGATTTTATGTATTCTGTAATTCTAAATAACTATGTTGAATGTATGATTCCTGATTATATTGCTGGAGGTTTAGAATGGTTAATGAAATAATAGATAATATTTTCTTAGTTAATGCTCCAGCAGGTAGTGGAAAAACAACATGGATCAAACAAGAGGTCCAAGAGTATCTTAAAAAATATTTATATAATAACATTTTATGTATTACATTTACTAATCGTGCTGCTCTAGAGTTAGGGCAGGGAATAGATAATAATAGAGTTTATTTTGGCACAATACATAACTTTATTAATCACCTTATAAGTAGTTTTTTTTCAAATGAGTTAACTATTGATTTTTTTCTTGAAGTATATAAAATGCAAATCGAAGAGCAGATAGAAAATCGAAATCAAAAAGATAATTGGGAAAAACGAAATGAAAGGTACAGGGCTAAATTTGGAACTCTTAATTTAGAGACTATTCGGGCAAATATAAAGAGTATTTCATATAATGAAATGGAGTTTAGCTCACTTTATAGAGGTGAATTAGGACATGATGATTTACTAAATTTTACTAGATTACTTGCTGATAAATTTCCTATTATAAAGAAAAAAATAGTTGATAAGTATCAGTTGATATTTATTGATGAGTATCAAGATACTTCTGCAGACATATTGCACTTATTTTATTCATCAGTAGTCGGGTCTAAGTGTAAGTTATATCTGCTTGGAGATAGAATGCAACAGATATATAAAAATTATAATGGAGAGTTCGAGATTGAATTTAAACGTCTAAATAAATCTATTAGTTTAAATAAAAATTATCGTACAACTCCTAAAATTGTTAGCATTTTAAATAATATATATAATGATGAGGACTTCATTCAGTATCCTTATGAAAATAATAGTGACAAGTTAATGGATTTTCAACCTAAAGTTTTTATTGTAGATGATGTGGTTGAATTAGTTAACTCTCTTAAGAAGAAATATACAAATTCACTAGTGCTGTATTTATTGAATAGGGAACGTTTTGATAGTATTGGTGTAGGGAATTTGTATGATGCTTATTCAAAGATGGAAAAGTATGGATTTTCAAAGAAATATTCTTCAGTAGATATCTTGACGAAAGAAGATTTGAGAGATAAAGACCTTTTACTACATTTTTTGTTTTTGGTTGATAAACTGGTAGAAGATTATATTCAAGGTCTTTATGGGAGTGTTTTTGAAATTATACGTAATAAAGCTAAATACTTTAATTCAAATAAATACTTAATAAAGCAACATTCTGATAAAAGACTTATTAAAGATTTGTTAAAAAATATTATTGATACATATAATGATTCTTCAGTAGATATTGATGCATTTCTCTCAGTTTGTCGAAGTCAAGATTTCATTAGAGATGAATTTTATCTAGCGGTTACTGAGGATCCTGATTATGAGTTAGTTAAAAGTGTTAAGATACGAGAAGTAAATCTTCTATCAAGTTACCTGAATAATCCAAAAGTGTCTACACAACATGGTGTAAAAGGAGAGAGTCATGATACAGTTATATTTGTTGCAGAAAATGGTAATGGCTCCTTAAGCGTTAATATGTCAAAGTTTTTTGAGGTATGGAGTTATATAGATATTACGTTAGATACATTTGAAGCATTTTATTATAGTTATAAAATGTTAATACAAAATATTGAGAACTTAATTGGTATGAAATGTGCAGATTTAAAGGCAGATATATATCTAAGATTTAATAGTGAGGTTAATAAAGAGTTAGACATTTTTGCTTTAGAAAATAAATCTAATCCTTACTATATTTATCTTTTGAAAGATAATATAGATAAATATAATAGTAGAAATAATGTTACGAATCTAAAGGCTTGTTTAAAAGAAAACTATATTTATAGTGTGCTTTGTGCATATCGATTATTTTATGTTGGGTGTTCTCGTGCTAGAAAAAATTTAGCTATTATTATTAGTAGGGATGATGTTAAAAGTTTTGAGATGAATTTATGTAATAAATTAGAAAGTTGTGGATTTGAGGTATATCAATAAGGTGTCTTTATAGTGATATTGGATGTTAAGTTGCTAAATTGAGGGTTAAAATGATCAATTTAGATTTTACTATTTGCTGTATAGTTACTTTCTTCAGCAAGAAGCGGAGAACTCCGCTGAATCTGAATAATGGAAAGTATAGCCCTCATCTTGTTATAAAGAGCTTTGATCAGTTGTTAGGTGTAAACTTCATTGATGGCAAAGATGTTATTGTTGACAAACTAACAGGATCTAATGGGCTACCAATTAATGAGACGATAGGTTATTTTGCTCCGTAAGCAGGTACAGATTTCTATATCATGGAAGATACAATATTGTTAAGGAAACAAAGGTATGGAAACTATAAAAGAATTTTTAGATAGTGACATATATTTAGATATTATAAAAGAACTAGGTGTCGATAACTTTAATCAAGACCTACAGAGTGTTGAAATAGAAGAAGTAAAAAATCGATTGAAACAAAGACAATTCTTATTAGAAGGGTTTAATTGTAAGGTGCTTTCAGATAAAGAGATGGTGCAGTTTTACAAGCAAATGATAGAAGAATATCGAAAAGATATTATCATTTGGAATAAGAAATTTTGGCAATATAGCGATGCTACTATTGAGGCGTATCCTGATGGTGAGTTTCCTATAGGTGAGGAAATATCTGAAGATGATAAATCAACTACAATTGAAATAGGAAAATATTCTATAACGAGTGTTGGTTTGTATATAATTGAATTTGATCTTTTGAAGAATCATCAAGAAATATTAGCTGACTATTATAAAAGATTGCGCTTTCCTCGAGCCGCAAAATATGCAAAAGACTTGATAGCATTTTATAAAGAGATTTTTACTTAAGATATTTAAATATTAATGATTAGGGGCTGTTTTGTTACAGCCCCTTTTATGTTATACAAAAAAATTGGTATACTGATTTTAAGTTATAGATTTTTGTTTAAACAGTTGTTTGAAAATAGAGGGACTATGAATATAACAAGGTCATTTGGCGAGTATTTTAAATATTCTCTCCATGATGCAAGGGTACAGAAAATAGAATACGCAGATGATAATTTGATCCTTACATTTGATTATATTTTTTCTTATGAAAACGGTACTGAGCAAACTCATAAGGCTCAAATCGTGTTTGAGACGTGCGATATAGATTTTTTTGAAATTCTCGTTTTTAATAGTACAATATTAGATACTTTTAGCGGTAAAAGAATTGAGTTACCTCAGTATCAGCAGGAGTATAGTGAGAGTGAATTTGAGATCATTACGGAGACCTATAACTGGGGACGTGCTGTGCTGCAAGGTTGGTTATGGACCGAAGGGAATCCCGTACACTGTATAATGAACATATACTTTAAAGGTGATATGGTATATGTAATTGATGAGGCTTAAAATGAGCGATTTAGATTTTACTATTTGCTGTACAGTTACTTTCTTCAGCAAGAAGAGGAGGACTCCACCGAATCTGAATAATGGAAAGTATTGCCCTCATCTTGTTATAAAGGGCTCTGATCAGCTGTTAGGTGTAAACTTTATTGATGGTGAAGAGGTTATCTTTGATAAAGCAATAGGCGCTAATGCATTGCCACTTTATGAAACTGTAGATTATTCGGCCCTACAAGCTGGTACAGAGATCCTTCTTATGGAAGGTGGCAACGTTGTTGGAGAAGGGATTGTAAAAGAAATCTTTCAACATAAACCGTATGGGAGTAAATAACTATGGGTTATAAAAATGTTTGTATCAACTGTAGGATCTCCTTGTCGGAGGGCACAAACTACGAGCGGTTTAATACCAATAAAATCTGTCCCACATGTAAAGGTAAGATGTACTTTGTGAACGAGAAGTTCAAGGCTCCTAAAAAATCTAATGACAAAGAATGGAAAATCATCGAGTATTTGTTGTTGAGTGGCTATGATTTCCGCAATCCTTATTGTGGAAATGAGCAATGTATTTATTTTGAGTTTCCTAAGAACCTGCAAGAGGCAGAGGCGTTTATTCATGAGATGCGGAAGTTAAAGTAATCATTTGAAGGAGCTTTTATGGCGATTATGTATACCGAAGAAAAAAATTTTACCCCTCAACAGGTAGCAGATTTATTTCTGTCTGTTCGTTGGGTGGTAGGTAAATATCCAGATAGATTACATAAGGCTTTAATGAATTCATCTCGTGTGATTTCTGCGTGGGATGGTGACCGTTTAGTTGGTCTTATTCGTGTCATGGATGATAGCGAGCTAGTATGCTTCATAAACTATGTGCTAGTGCATCCTGATTATCATGGCCGAGGTATTGCTGGTCATTTGCTAGAAATGGTGAAAGAAGCTTACAAGTCGTACTTGTACATTAATGTTATGATTGGTGATAGCAAGAATGCTCCCTTCTACGAGAAGCATGGATTTAAGGTCAAAGAGAATGCCTTACCAATGCAATATCGGAATGTACCTAAATATACGAAAAAATAATTGCTGGATAATCTATAGTGAAAGTAATTCGGGAGATTATTAATATAAGGCTACACATCACTCATTGAATGTGTAGCCTTTGTTATGTAAACGGTATATACTAAAACCGATATGTAGATATGATGGAGAAGGATATGGATATAGTAATACGCAAAGCGACAACCGCTGATTTAGATTTAGTGACACATATAGAAGCAATTTGCTTTCCTCCTGCTGAAGCGGCGCCTCGGGAAGCTTTTAAGGAACGATTAGACCATTACGCGAGTCAGTTTTTGATTGCCTTTGACGGCGATACACCTATTGGTTTTATCGATGGTTTTGTAACGGATGATGAAATCTTAACAGATGAGATGTTTAGCGATGCTTCTCTACATAATCCTAATGGTGCTTGGCAGATGATATTTGGCTTAAATACGATGCCAGAGTATCGAAATCGAGGAGTAGGTGGTAAGTTAATTGAGGCCTTTATCGACCTTGCGAGAGAGGAAAAGCGAAAGGGCGTCATTCTAACCTGTAAGGAAGAAAAGATTCATTACTACGCTAAGTTTGGTTTTGTAAATGAAGGTGAATCAGAGTCTGATCATGGTGGTGCTAAATGGTACCAAATGCGGATTGTATTTTAGGTGCTTAGCAATGAGTAGGGATTAACTATTTATTGTTTTACAATAAAACTGAATATTAATAGTTCAGATAATAAAAGAAGCTGAAATCTTTGTATTGATTTCAGCTTCTTTTTTGTTATTGTCTTTAGACTGGTTCGCGACGTAGTCGCGAATCATTAAACCACCCGCTATGCGGGTGCGGCAACGAAAGTTATACAAAAAAATCACCTTGCTTAAGTATAATGTAGGTGTTCAAGCCGCATTATATGCAAAAGAAAGGTGATTTTATATGGCAACAAAGACACAGAGCCTTGCGCACACAAAATGGTTATGCAAATACCACATAGTATTTACACCTAAGTATAGACGTAAAGTTATATATAATCAATACAGAAATAGTTTACGTGAAATATTGAGACGTTTATGTGAATATAAGGGCGTCAAGATAATAGAGGGGGAGCTTATGGCTGATCATGTGCATATGCTAGTATTAATCCCACCTAAAATATCAGTATCATCTTTTATGGGATACTTAAAAGGGAAAAGTGCACTAATGATGTTCGATAAACACGCAAACTTAAAGTATAAATTTGGAAATAGACACTTTTGGTCCGAGGGATATTATGTTAGTACGGTAGGTTTAAATGAGGCTACAGTAAAGAAATATATACGTGAGCAAGAGTTACATGACCAAATGAAAGATAAACTTAGTGTAAAGAATAGAGGGACGCTTTAAAGGGTAGCAAGTACACATCCCTTTAAGGGGAACGTTACGAGTCAATGGCTATGCGGCTTGAACGTAGTGAAAGCCAGCGCCTTTAGACGCTGGCCTAGTACTACGGGCTTATAGCCCGTGAGCAAACCACCCGTTTTACGGGTGGTTCTGATTGGGAAAATATGTATTTTTGAAGGCGTCTAATTAACATTCATTAAATAAAATTAATTAAATGATTTCCTTTACTTGCGCTACACCTTTATCGGTAAGCATATAGTACCCATTTGTTACGTACAACAAGCCTTGTTTCTTAAGGTGTGATGCGGCTTGGTGTGTATAGTCTGGCTTCCAGTTCAAGTGTTCGTGAATGGTACCGATACCATTTTCAATGGCTGCCACAGGTGTGTTCATATGGGTATAGATGTGGCAAAGCATCATCGTTTCTCGATAGTGACGACGCAAGTGGCGTTGGCGAAGATAGGTTGCAATATAGCCTGTCTTTGGCGTGCAAATAACGGCAATTAATAAGGCGAGACCAATCGTTGTTGCGATAGCGCCTGCAATGGATACGTCTAGGGTGAAAGCGACTTCTGTACCGATGACAGCACAGATAATGCCGATGATGATACTGCTAGTGAGCATGGCTTTCACAGAATCCGTCCATAAATAAGCGATAACTGCTGGTCCAATCATGAGTCCAATAACGAGGATAGCGCCTACTGCTTGGAATGAAGCCACCACGGTAAGGGACACCATGGTCATCAGCACGTAGTGGATGAGGGCGGGCATGAAGCCGAAGAGCCCTGCCAATAGTGGATCGAAGGTCGATAGTTGCAATTCCTTGTAGAAGAGCATAACTAATACGAGGTTGATGAGCGCCACCCCCAGGGAAATCCATAGCGATACAGGACCTAAGTCCGTGCCGTTTACAATCCATCTGTCGAATGGAGCGAACGCGATTTCGCCCTAGAAGTGCCGTATCTACGTCAAGGTGTGCGTTGCCGCTATAGAGACTGACGAGGATGATGGCAATGGAGAATAGAAGGGGGAAGATGATACCGATGGACGCGTCTTCGTTGACGAGGCCTGTGTTATGAATCATCTCTGTAAGCCACACCGTTCCTACGCCGACTACGGTTGCCCCTACTAGAAGCAAGGGCGAGTTTAAGTCTTCCGTCACAAAGAAAGCTAGCACAATGCCGAGGAATACGGTGTGTGTAATGGCGTCAGCCATCATGGACATGCGACGCAGCACGAGGAATACACCAGGAATAGCACACGCGATAGATACTGCAATGGCGATGAGTAAAATCTCTGTATGTACTGTCATGGGGCACCTCCTATGTGAGGCTGTCCACCCTCTGCTCTATATATCTTTTGCTGCAAATCGGCAGGGCTTATCTTTGCAGTTTCTGATAGTAAAGCTTGTTTTGATTGTTTGTTTTTACGATATTGCCACAAGATGCCTCTATTAGGTGCAAATATGAGGCTCAACAGTACGATGACCGACAGAATGACGATGATGGCAGGACCTGTAGGCAGTTTTTGTACTGTTGTACTCCAAATGGTACCGCCCATAGCAGATACCATACCGAAACATCCTGCTAGTATACACATGGTACCTAGCTTGTTCGTCCACTGACGGGCCCCTACGGCCGGTGCAATGAGTAGGGAACTGATTAAGATAGCACCTACTGATTGAATGCCGATGATGATGGTCATGATTAATAGGGAACGATATAAAATGAGTGTAAAGGTGACGGGAATTTGCAATGTTTTAGCGTATTCTACGTCAAAGGAAATGAGCTTTAGTTCTTTCCAAAATAAGGCTGTTAAAACGATAATGATGAGCGCTGCCGCCGATGTAATGTACACATCGCGAGCTAATATGGTGGCGGCCTGTCCAAATATAAATTTTGAAAGCCCCGCCTGACCTGCATTGTTCAGACTTTGAAGGTAGGTAAGTAGAACCATACCAAGACCAAAGAAAGCAGATAGTATAGTAGCTAGAGCACCATCGAATTTGATTTTACTGTTTTCTACGGTGATGGTAATGAGCCACGCCGCAGTGATAGAGGATAGGGCGGCACCTATAATGAGTACCTCAATGTCTTTTATACCGGTCAGCAAGAACGCGATAACGACACCAGGCAGTGCCGCGTGGGAGAGGCCGTCACCGATGAGGCTTTCCTTGCGCAGTACTGCGAAGGTGCCTGCAATACCACTGGCAAGGCCCAAAAGAGCTGTGCCGAGCAATACCATCTGTGTTGTATAGGATTGGAGTATGGTCATACAATCCTCCCCTTGCCGTAGGTGCGCTCGATGGCTTCTTCGGTAAAGGTCTCTGACACAGGTCCATAGGCAACAGTTTGCTTATTGACCATCGTTACCCAGTCGAAATATTGAGGCACTGTATTTAAATCGTGATGTACGACGATCACCGTTTTGCCGCGCGCTTTCATTTCTTGTAAGAGATAATGGCGTGCTCCGTCGTTTTGTCGACGCCCTTGAAAGGCTCGTCCATGAGGTAAATATCTGCCTCTTGTACGAGGGCTCTCGCGAGGAATACACGCTGTTGTTGGCCCCCTGAAAGTTGACGGATTTGCCTATTTACATAGTCGCTCATGCCCATTTTTTCAATCATGGAGAGGGCCAGCTCCTTATCCTTTTTACTTGGTCGTTTGAACCAACCTAGATGACCATAGCGGCCCATAAGTACAACGTCTAATACGGTAGTAGGAAAGTCCCAGTCTACGCTACCGCTTTGAGGGACATAGGCGATTTTTTTGTAATCCTTTTTGCCCATCGCAAGGTGGTGGTCGATATAAAACTTAACACTACCTGAGATAACTGTTAATAGGCCTAACATGGCCTTTAATAATGTAGATTTACCGGCTCCATTAGGGCCGACGATAGCCGCTAAGGAACCGATGGGTACCTTCATATCTACGTCCCATAATACGGGCTTTGTCGTATAGGCTACGGTCATATCTTCAACTTCAACGGCCCATTCCATAGAGACCTCCTTTTATCAATAGTGCTACTATCGCTGTATTGTTAGTAGTACTTGTACTTACATAGGGCGTACACTGTATGTCGTCCTTGTTTTGAAACGTTATTTGTTATTTAAGTGCTTTAGCGATGGTATCGATATTGGCTTTCACCATACCGATATATGTGCCGCCTTCAGTGCCTTCAGAACCGAGGGAGTCGGAGTATAATTCGCCACCGATAGCAACGTTCCAGCCTTTAGCCTTAGCTGCTTCTTGAACGGCTTCAATTGTTTTGTGCGGTACAGAAGATTCTACGAAGATGGCTTTGATTTTGTGATCTACGATGAATTGAACAAGTTCATTTACATCTTGTGTGCCTGCTTCTGTAGCAGTACTTACACCTTGCAAACCTTTTACTTCAAAGCCATAAGCGCGAGCAAAGTATTGGAAGGCATCGTGTGCTGTTACGAGGACGCGAGATTCTTTAGGAATTGATTCTGCTTGTGCTTTGATGTATGCATCTGTTTCATCTAATTTAGTGAGGTATGCATCATAGCGTTTTTTGAAATCCTCTTTGTGAGCTGGATCTGCTTTTGCAAGACCTTCGTAAACCGCTTTGGCAGCAAGTTTCCAGTTAGCTACATCAAACCAAATATGAGGGTCTTTAGTTTTCACGCCATCTTCTTCGTCAAAGTCGAGTAGAGTGGCTGGATCAATAGCGTCGGATACGCGGATAGTAGCTTTATTTTGTTTTGTTAAATTGTCAAAAATGGAACCCATTTTACCTTCTAAATGAATGCCGTTGTACACCACAACATCTGCCTTAGACATAGTTGTTACATCGCCGGCGCTCGCTTGATAGAGGTGAGGGTCTACGCCTGGTCCCATAAGACCTTGAACGGACACATGGTCACCGCCGATTTCTTTACTAAATCGGTCAGCATCGTCGTAGTGGCGACGACGTTTAGTTTCTTTTGACTGTCCTGTGCTGCATCTTTTCCACAGCCTGCTAATGCGAATAACATAAGTGCTAATGATAGGACGACTAATACGACTCGATTAAATTTCATAATAAACCTCCTTTTTATAGTTAGTGAATTTAAGAACTTTAGCTATCTTGTTAATAAAAAAATGATGTAATTTACACTGATTTTAAACGGAAAAATAGCCGCTACTAACGTAGCGGCTATTGGCAGTAATACGGTCTTCTGCTAGGGTCACGATCCTTTAGTGGATGAGAGATTGTAGATGGTTTGGCCCAACGAGGGCAACGAGACCAAGTACCATCATGACCTTCATTTGAATACGCTTTCTACGTCTCATGATGAACCTCCTTTGTGTAGTTTTTTGTCATATCTACCTGATATGTAAGTCCGAACAGTTATCTTGAGTTCAATATATCATAAATGAGAAATTTTATCAATAAGAAAATATTCTTTAAATATTCATCTTTATTTAGTATGATATTATTCATAGACTCAAAATAATTATTTTAGGAGGCTTATTATGAATAAATTATTCAGATTCACTGCGGCGGCTTTACTTGTTGCATCTTTTGGCGTATTAGGTAATTATACAGCTGATGCAGCTAAGTTCTTAGAATCTCCTCGCGAAGTGGAAATTGTAAAACCTGAGTTACCTGAGGTTCCTCAAACAGCTACAGTAGCGCCTAATATGCGCGTACGCTTCTTAATTGATAAAAAAGGTAATGTTAAAAATGTATTCGTGGAACGTTCTTCTGGTTATGCTCCAGTTGACGAAGCGGTGAAAAAAGCTATTTTACAATGGAAGTTTACACCTGCTATTGGTGTATAGACCAAAAGGCTCATGAATCTATTATTGGAATGACAATTACTCTACCTAAACAAGCTGTAACAGCTAAATAAGGAGAATGTGATGAAAAAAGTGTTGCGTTGTACTGTATTAAGCGCATTGTTTGTAACTAGTATGGTAGCCTCTGTGTTGGCGGCTCCATTCCAATTGCCTGTAGCCATATCTACTCCATCTGTAGATCAAATTAATATTGCTGGTTATGGCGATTCGATTCATAGTGCAGATGTGCGTTTTACCATTAATGAAGATGGTTCTGTAGGGGATATAGAGGTCGTAAAATCTAGTGGCGTTACTGCCCTTGATGAAGCGCTTGTTGAAAAAATTTCTACATGGCGTTTTACCCCTGCTACAGATTCTAATGGTAATCCAGTAGCATCTTCTAAAACTGAATATATTGATTTTAGAAATTAATAGAAGGCACTCATACATTGTATGGGTGCCTTTTTATGTGCTAGTGAAAGTACTTAAGGGTTTAATTATATGGGGTGAAAGTATTTTGTGGCTCAATTATCTTGAGAAATGTATCCACAGCAACTGAAAATTACTTTCAAAATAAGTACAATAAATGTATATTTAATATAGTAATAATATATTGTATATACTAATAGTCTTTGACCCATGGAGGTATAAGCATATGAATCCATTACAGCAAAAGCTAGACATTAATAACGAACGGTACAGAATTATTGTATCTATTAAAGAGGATTATTTAGACGGTAAATTATCCTTGGAAGAGGGTAACCGTATTTTAAAAGAAAAGTTAGGTACTTGTACGCCTGATGAATTTGCTTACGCAGAGCAAAGCTTGAAAGGTGTTTACAAGGACGAAGAAATCCTAGACAAGATGGATGATTTGTTGAATTTATTTGACGGTGTATTAGTGCGTGCCGAAAATGAGTACCCAGAGAATCATCCATTGTGGGCTTATTTAGAAGAAATTAATGCTGTTGAAAAAGTAGCTCTTGAAGCGGATGAATTATTAAAACAAGATAAGTTTATTAAAAATCCTTGGCTTGGCGTATTTTGATTCCTTAGCAGAATGGCGTATCCATCTATCTCGTAAGCAAAATCAATTATATCCAATGTTAGAAAATCATGGGTTTGATCGTCCAACCCGTATTATGTGGACCTTTGATGATGGCGTGCGCGATGCTATCTCTGCATCCTACGCATTGCTTCGTGAAGATAAATATGAGGAGTTTTTAGCATCTGTTCCAGAAACACTGGCAAAGTTACGTGATTTGAACTCTAAGGAGTTAGAGGTTTTATTGCCAACATCCTTTAAATTATTAAGCGATGAAGAGTTTGTGCGCATGAGCAAAAATGACCATGAAATCGGCTATGCTATTATTAACGCACCAGGTTTATATGTCGTGCCCGGTATTAACGATTCCGCAGCCTCATTAAATGGAAATGCTGCTGGTCAAAATAGTGCAGTATCTAATGAGTTTCTAAATGATTTGGCAGGCTTATTATCTAAGTATGTAGGTCCTGTAGGTGGAGCACAAGTTGGCAAGGATACAGTCCTCGATGTGGCGACAGGTAAATTAACCTTAGAGCAAATCAATTTGCTGTTCCGTCATCTTCCAGTAGATTTATCCTATGTAGATGAAAACGAACTCGTTAAGTTTTATAGTGATACGCCACATCGTATATTCCCGCGCAGTGCCAATGTTATTGGTCGTGAAGTGAAGAATTGTCATCCTGCTAAGTCTGTTCATATTGTAGAGGAAATCGTAGAGAAATTCCGTTCTGGTGAGCAAAACCAAGCTGAATTCTGGATCAATAAACCGGGATTGTTTATCTACGTTATTTATACAGCGGTACGTGATGAAAATGGTAAATTCCGCGGTGTCTTAGAAATGATGCAAGATTGTACTCATATTCGTGAACTTGAAGGGTCTCGTACATTATTGACTTGGGATAAGACGGATTTTGTAGGAAATACAGATAATAATAGTAATGATAAATCCCTAGCTCAAGAGGCCGCAGAAGAGGTCGATGAAGAACCACTTACTACCGATGCAGATGGGAGATTCCATATCGATGCGAAGACTACGCTATCTAACTTGATTAAGCAAAGCCCTGAAGTGGTAGATTATTTAATTTCTTTGAACCCTAAGTTTGAGAAATTGAAAACTCCGATGGTAAAGGTTATGGCTAAGGTGGCCACTATAAAGATGATCGCAGAGCGTGGTGATTTTGATGTAGATGATTTGATTGGTAAAATCGATGCTTTCATTAATAAAGCTAGAAAATAAATATGTTGCACTAATTCCAGATAAGCATGCATTAATTTCTTATAATTCATCTGTTTTGTGTATACAAATTTGTCTGAAAAGGGTACAATAAAACATAATGAAAGTATTTGCCGAGGCAGTATTTTCTTATCTTAAACTACTTTTACAAGAGAAATTACGTATATATTAAAGGTGAGGATCTGGATACTATGTCGACAAGACGCGTTTGGAAGCAAAGTGAAATTAAAACAAACCCATTATTTTCTAAGATGCGCAGTACAATTGAAACTGCATTTTATGGAAACAATGTAACGCCTATTACATCTGTGGCACAAGCGTACCAATTTGCCACTGAAGAACCTGGTGTTATCGTCCTCGATATGCCTGTATATAAACCATGCGAGCAAGGTTTGCCAGCTGATGCAAAGGTACTTGTTACAAATGATGGTAAAACTACAGGTCGCTATGCAAAAGCTCGTCGTATTATTGGCGATGAAGGCATTGACGAAGTGGAACTTGCTAATATTGCACGTGATGCAGTGTATGATAGCCGTGGTAAAGAATGGATTTCTGCAGAATCTATCGTTGGTCTTGATAAAAAATTCACAGCTCGTGCTCATTTGATGATTCCAAAAGATCACGCATCTATTTTGTATTCTTGGATCATGAACTTCAAGTTCTTTGATGCAGCAGTAAAAGAATTCTACAATGACAGTGTAGAGATTCCTGAAGGCGATATCTATATTTACTCTGATCCTGACTATGTGGTACCAGGTCATCCAGGTGGGCTTGCTATTTTTGACCCAGCTCATAACTGCGCTATGATTCTTGGTATGCGCTACTTCGGTGAGCATAAAAAAGGTACCCTTACATTGGCATGGTCCTTGGCGAATCGTTTCGACTATGTAGCATGCCACGGCGGTATGAAACGTTACAATCTTGATAATGGTAAAAGCTACACTATCGGTGTATTTGGCTTGTCCGGTTCCGGTAAATCCACATTGACTCATGAAAAACATGATGGTCGTTATGATATTTCTATCTTGCATGACGATGCGTATATCATCAATACTAATGACTTGAGTTCTATTGCTCTTGAACCTACATATTTCGACAAAATGCAAGATTATCCTGTGGAACATCCTGCTAATGAATTCTTGTTGACGCTACAAAATGTAGGCGTAACTATGGATGAGGATGGCCGTAAGGTTGTGTTGGCAGAAGATGTGCGTAATAATAATGGTCGCGCTATTAAATCTCAATTCTGGACAGATAATCGTGTAAACTACGTAGATCAACCAGTTAATGCCATTGTATGGCTTATGAAAGATAAAACTTTGCCACCAATCCTTAAAATTAATGACCCTGTTTTGGCATCTACAATGGGCGCAACACTAGCGACACGTCGTTCTACTGCTGAAAAGCTCGATGCTCACGTCGATCCAAATGCACTTGTTATCGAACCATATGCAAATCCATTCCGTACATATCCATTGGTTCGTGACTATGAAAGCTACAAAAAATTATTCTCTGAATGTGGCGTACAATGTTACATCATGAACACAGGTTTCTTCTTGGAAAATAAAATTCCTAAAGAGGTAACTCTTGATTTATTGGAACGTTTGGTAGAAGGTACATTGGACTTCAAACCATTCTATAAATATGAAAACCTCTCTTATGTTGAGGTTCCTGGTTTTGAACCACCATTCCAAGTGCGTGAATACCATCACCAATTACACAAAGCTTTCGAGTTCCGCTATGACTATGTAGAAAAACTTATTGGTCATAAAAACGAATTACCTCAAGAAGTATTGGATGTATTGAAAACTCTAATGTAGTCTCAAAATTTATTAAATCCTCAATATAATATTGAGATTGTCTAACTGCTCAAATAAAAGGCCCTCCTTGTGGAGGGCTCTTTCTTTTGTGGTAATATATACTTATGATAAATCAATAATGTTTTGTTATAAGGTGTTTTTATGGATATAAAGGATATTAAATATATAAGTACCATCGTTGAGATGGCATCATTTTCAAAGGCGTCTAAAAAACTATATATCTCTCAACCTGCATTGAGTCAAAGTATTCGTCGCATTGAGGCTGAATTAGGTGTACCTTTATTTGCTCGAGATCGGACAAAGGTTGTACCAACCGCTGCAGCCTTACAAATTGCTAAAGAGGGTATGCCTTTAGTAGGAAAGGTAGAGGCTTTAACGCAGTCGATCATTAATCAAGGGTCTGATGCGGCTTATCATGTGCGTATTGGATTATCTCAATTCTATGGTCACCATATGTTGGGAAAAACATTAAAGAGCTTTCAACAAATTGAGCCATCCTGGGAATTTCACGTAGTAGAAGGGGAGTCCCATTTTTTGGAGCAACAAATTTGTGATGGATTGGTTGATGTAGGTCTATTCCCAACACCAATCTACTCTCAGGCCCTTGAAAGTTATCCTGTGTTAGATGAGCAAATTTTATTAGCTGTTAGTGTAGAGAATAAAAAAGCTATAGCTATTGCTGACTCGCTCATGACACCGAATGGAATACATGAGATAGCACCATTTGGGTCTTTCCCTTTTATTCTCATAAGAGAAGGCCTTAAGTTGCGAACCTTGGTAAATCGTCTGTGTCAGGCTGAATCCTTTGTGCCTAAAGCGGTTATTGGCTCTGAAAATCTTGACACTTGTAGATCCCTGGTAGAAGATGATTATGGTATTACTTTCTTGCCGAGTACACTCAATAGCAAGGGTGATGATGATAAAGTTAAATTCTATCCTTTAGCATCGAAACTATGTTTCCGTCAATTAGTTCTTGTAGCGAGATCAGATAGAGCAAAGCGATTCCATTTGCCTGAAGTGGCTCAAGTTATGCAACAATTCTTATAAATTATACAGATGGAATGTTAGAGTATTAAGTACTGTTTGCAAATAATAATTCATATAAAACAATATATAAATATAGTATTCTATAGATAAAAGAGGTTAATTCCCTAAGTTCACAGGAATTAATCTCTTTGATTTGTGAAAGAAAACTGAAAATATCGAATTTAATAAATATAGTAATTACAATGTTTTTGAAGTAAATGAGTCAAAAATTCTCAAAAATAATTGACAAATGTCCTGTCAAAAATATACTTAAATTAGGTTAAAACATATTTAGGAGATAGGATTTAAAACCCACAAGTGTGGTGGATTTAAAAATAAAATAAAAAGTAGAATATGTTTTCTTATTATTGTTAGCTGGCCTACGTAGGCCCCTAGGAGGTTTATTATGAATAAAGATGTGGAAAACAAAAACACCCATGACCACAGCCATGGCGAACATCATCACCATCATGATCATGACCATCATCACCATGACCATGACCACTGCCATTGTGGCGGTCACCATCACGATCACGACCATGATCATCATCATGACCATGACCATAGTCATGGTAAAGCGTTGCCAACGGATAAATGGGTGCCACACACTCATGAACCAGGGGTACCTCATGAACATGGCGTAAACGATTACATGAAAGCCGTTGCTGAGTATCGTAAAACTTGGCCTACAAAACAAGATGTTATCGAACAAACACCAGATCCTGCGGTACGCGAAATGATTCTTCGCATGGAGCAAATTGGTTGCGATACAGTATTTGACCGTTTCGATAAACAACAACCACAATGTACATTTGGTATTGCTGGCGTATGTTGTCGTGTTTGCTTCATGGGTCCATGTAAAATTACACCTAAGAGCCCTCGTGGTGTCTGCGGTGCCGATGCTGACCTTATCGTAGCTCGTAATATGACACGTGCTGCTGCAGGTGGTTTGACTCAACATGGTGCGCATGCTCGTGAAATCTTGATTTCTTTGAAAGCGGCTGCTAATGACCAATTGGATATTCCAATTTTGGGCGAAGAAAAAATTCGTACTGTATGTAAAGCTTTCAACATCCCTGAAGAAGGTCGTTCCTTAAAAGAAGTGGCCAATGACTTGGCAGATGTTTTATTAGAAGATTTGAGCCGTGCATTGCCTGGCGAATATAAAACAATTACAGCGATGGCTCCTGCTGAACGCCGCGAAGTTTGGAAAAACTTGGATATCTTGCCTATTTCTGCATACAATGAAGCCTTTGATGCATATCATCGTACATGCGTAGGTACAGATGGCGATTGGGAAAGCAACATGAAACAATTCTTGCGTTGTGGTCTTGCTTTCACATTCACTGGCGTAGTGGCAGCGGACATCGCAACAGATGCATTGTTCGGACAAGGCGGTCGCCGCACATCCAAAGTTAACATCGGTGCCTTGAAAAAAGGGTTATGTTAACATTGCTGTTCATGGTCACTTGCCAACATTAGTATCTCAAATTTGTACAATTGGTGCCTCTGAAGAGTATTTAGAAAAAGCGAAAGCTATCGGTGCCAAAGGCATCCAATTCTACGGTATCTGTTGCTCTGGTTTGTCCAGTATGTACCGCTACGAAAACGTTATTCCATTGTGTAATGCTATCGGTGCGGAACTTGTACTTGGTACTGGCGCACTCGATTGCTGGGTAGCTGACGTTCAAGACGTTTACCCTGCTATTATGGACGTAGCACGTTGCTTCAACACAAAAGTTATCACTACATCTGATGCAGCTCGTTTACCAGGTGCAGAACACATCGGTTACGATCACCATCATACTAACTTGTCTGAAACAAAAGCATTGGCTCGCAAAATCTTGGATCGTGCTCTTGAAGCTCATGAATTGCGCAAGGGTATGCCTGTATTCATTCCGCCATACGAAATTACTGCAGAAGTTGGTTTCTCTCCAGAATCTACTGTTAAACATTATGGTTCCTTCAAACCATTGGCAGAGGCTTTAAAATCTGGTAAAGTTCGCGGTATCGTTAACGTAGTAGGTTGTTCCAACCCTCGCGTTATCTACGAAAAAGCAACTGTAGATATCGTTGATACACTTATTAAAAATGGCTGTATCATCATAACAAATGGTTGTGCGTCCTTCCCATTGATGAAACTTGGTTACTGTAATACAGATGCTATTAAGAAATGTAGCCCTGCATTGCAAGAGTTCTTGGGCGATGATCAACCACCTGTATGGCATGTTGGCGAATGTGTAGATAATGCACGTTCCTCTGGTATTTTCGCTGGTATTGCTGGTGAATTAGGTCTTAACTTACCACAAATGCCATTTGCAATGTCTAGCCCTGAATGGTCCAACGAAAAAGGTATTGATGCATCCCTTGGCTTCCGCTTGATGGGTATCAACTCTTACCACTGCGTTGAGCCACCTACACAAGGCTCTGATGCTGTTACAAAATGGCTTAAAGAAGACACTAAGGATATCTTAGGCTCTGTTATGTATGTAAATACGGATCCTGCTAAAGTAGCTGAGAAAAATCTTAGCTGATATCGATGCTAAACGTGCTGCTTTAGGTTGGGCTGAAGTAAAATAGTTTATCTTTTGATAGATTATAATTTGTAGTTAAGCGTATAAAAACACCCTCTATAGATCTTATAGTTATTATGACTATTAGAATTAAGAGGGTGTTTTTTATTGCTTGTTGATAGATTTTTTAGTAGTCTTGTATTAGCCGTAGTATAATGTACTAATTGTTTTAGAACTATTAAAGTGTGATGGTTTCACCATCTTCAGGCACTGCTACATGGCTTTCAATGTTGTTGCCTTTGATAAATTTGCGCACATCCTTACGACTTGTTGCTGTATGATTAACTGTATCCATGTGAACCGCAATAATTTTAGCCTCTGGTTTGCGTACCACCATGCGGCCAATATCTTTTGTACCCATAATAATACTATCTTCAAAGCCTAAAATTTGAGCATATCCTGTGTTCATAATAATAACTTTAGGGTCGAAGCGAAGGAGGGCCTTCTCTACATCGCTTGTCCACATTGTATCGCCTACAAGGTACACAGTTGGTTCGTCCTGTGCTGCTTCAAAAAATAACGCCCATCGCATCGCTTAATAATTGCGCGAGATTTGGATTCGCATACATTTCTAGAGTGCCGTGGGAGCCACCTGTTTTTCTTAATGTGATACCATTAAACTCCAGACTTTCAAAAATGATGCGTACATCATTAAAGCCTTGTGAAGTAATAAGTTCTTTGTCCGCTGTATTTTGTACAAAAATAGGAAGTGATTTTGGAATAGCATTAATTGCCGTATCATCCCAATGGTCAAGATGTGTGTGTGTGACTACCACTGCAGTTACATTGCTTAATAGATTGTCCATTGATAGAGGTAAATCAACCATAGGCATTCTTTGTTGATAGTTAAATGTTCCTTCAAAGCCAGGATAAGTATCTTTTGGTGCTAAAAATGGATCAATAAGGAATGTTGTATTTTTTATTGTTAATTTTCCCGTGGCGTTTCGAATGTGAGTATATTGTGTCATAGTTATCTCCTTAATTAGATTATTGTCGATTTAATTGAATAGATTATTATTTGTAATCTCTAGAACTAGTGTACCTTGTTTTGGTTATACTAGTCTCAACAATAATTAACACTATGTTTATTAATAGACACATTGTATAAAAGTGTCTATGTTGGAGGTTATATGATAACTCGAAAAGAAATGACACGTATGTTGTTAAAAGAAGGCTTGCTTAGTTGGTTAGCAAACAATTCCTTTGAGTCTGTAACAGTAACATCGTTGTGTAAAGCTTCGGGTATAACTCGTTCTACTTTTTATTTACACTATAGTAATATCATGGAAATTGTTGATGATTTAGTGGATGATGCAATCGCTTATTCAAAGCCAGGAATGGTAGATAACAATAATTTACAAACTATAGCTAACACCTTATCAGCTGCTTCTAATTCTGTTTCGTTGAGAGAAGCATACGATTCTATTTTTGATAGATTGCCTTTATGTCAGCGTATTATACGACATAAAAAGTATTTACCTTTATTTTTAGATGAACAAATTTCAGAATATGTATTACAACGCATTATAGGACGTGAAAAAGATCGACAAGGACTCGTTATAGCAGAAGCTCTTGGGGTTTCGTTTGATGTGGGGGTATCTGTTTTTGTATTTTTAGTACACGGACTATATGCTGTTAATAAACAATATAAGTGGTCTCAGAGCGATGAGTGGTTAGAAGCTCAGAAAATTATTTTTGAACTAGTTTATCGTGGATTACAAAGAAGATAGAATTTATACACACTTATATTTTGAGATTCATTAAAGTTTTATACAACGAAAAAAGGACTCCAACGGGAGTCCTTTTTTCATGTAAGGGGAGTGTTAGTATTAATATCAAATGAACCATGTATTTAAACAAGTAGTAGGTTTGGGGTTAGTAATACTTGTCGGGAGATAAATACACGTATGGTAACCAGGGAATTGTTACCTCTATTTATCATTTGACATTGTCATTATAAGAACAAAAAATGAGTTGAAAATGAAATTTTTTAAGAAATTTCTTTTAATTTCTTGAAATTCTAAAAAAGATAATAATTAAGTTTAATTATTGTTGATAAATATGGGGCAATTTTGGTATTATATATAAAGGAGAAGTTGTATATTTTATAAAGGTTTAATGGCTATTAAAGTTTTATAAAGTATACAGCTCTTAGGCATGAGAGGAGCAGTCATATGAGGAAAATATTAACCATATTGTCCCTTTTGTGGCTACTCAGTATAGGGGGGACCGCTAACGCAACGGACTGGTATTATGTTGGGCCAGATGCGTCAGGAAACCAATTATTTATTGACAATGACAGTGTTCAAAAAAGTGATTATGATGCGCTTTTGTGGCTGCGGGTCAATGAACTGGGTGGCGACGAATTGCGATATAAAGTGTATATCAGTAGATATAATCGTACCATGGAAACGTTAAAGGTAGATGCGTACATGGCAGACGGTACACCTTATGAAAATGTAGAGTATAATGAAAACCCAGAACCTATTGAAGGCAATACAAATGGTCAAGCCATTTATAATTTATTGTGGCAATAAAAGAACCATCTAGCACAGCAAACTAGATGGTTCTTTTTTATATGTGTAAAAAATTTATAAATCTTAGGAATATTTTTTATATACAACATCCTCAAATGAGAATGGTATATACGAAAATTTAAACTTGGGCAGAATTGCGACTTAGCTCCAAGTCTTGAATCATTTGGAGATCGTCTTGTGGAGAACGACCACCAGTTGTTAAGTAGCCACCAACCATGATGCCGTTAAGGCCACCTTTTAAAGCATAAGCTTGTAAGTCACGAAGATTTACTTCACGACCGCCAGCTGTACGAATCAATGCGTTTGGCAAGATGAAACGGAATACAGCGAAGGTACGTAAAATATCTAGAGGACGTAATGCTTTATTACTTTCAAATGGTGTACCTTTAACAGGATTTAAAATGTTGAGTGGTACAGAGTCAATATGCAAACGTTTAAGCTCGAATGCCATCTCTACGCGTTGTTCTAATGTTTCATTAAGCCCGAGAATGCCGCCAGAGCAAACTCGAATACCTGCTTTTTGAGCATTATCGATAGTAGACATTTTATCTTCGTAGGAATGGGTTGTACAAATATCTGGGAAGTGACTAGGCGCTGTTTCGATATTGGAGTGGTATCGAGTTACACCCACTTCTTTTAATTTGAGAGCTTGTTCGTAAGTTAACAAACCAAGAGAACAGCAAATTTCGAGGCCTACTTCGTTTTTAATACGGTCTAATACGCGAATGATTTGGTTAAATTCGTTTGGGTTATTAGTATTACGACCACTCGTTACGATAGAAAAACGAATAGCGCCTGCTTCTTTAGCTTTGCGCGCCGCATCGAGGATGCTTTCATCATCCATGAACGGATATACTTGGACACCTGTTTCGTGATGGGCAGATTGGGCACAGAATTTACAGTTTTCAGGACATTTGCCAGAACGTGCATTTACAATGGCGCATACATCCACGGAGTTGTCATTGAAATGTTGGCGAATTTTATCGGCCATAGCAAGTAGAATCATCGTATCATCATCAGATGTATGAATTAACTCGATTGCTTCTTCTTTAGTAATTTCACCACCATGCATAATACGATTAGCTATGGTAAGAATTTTTTCGTATGTTCCCACCTGGGATGGTTGTTGATCTGTAGGCAAAGCCATAATAGCCTCCTAATTGTTAACTTAATAAAAACATAAAATATTGACAATTTGATTGTAAACGTTCGTGTATAAATTGTCAACTTAATGTATTTTTGAGTTAACAAAATATTATGTAGTTTTAGAGCGTTTTAATACAGGGAATTATATGACTTAAACTAATTTTAGAGGCTATATTTTACTATCTATATTAAGGTGTTAAATCTATGTTAAGGTTTTAATTGATAGTTATTTTTAAGTAATCTTTACGGTTTTGTAGTATAATAAAATATTGTAATTACTATATATAACTATAATAAAAGTACTAATACAAGGAGTGGATATAGATGCAGCCATTTCGATTTATACACTGTGGTGACCTGCATTTAGGGGCACCCTTTCAATATGCTACAGGTATTAGCCGCGCCGTTGATCGTGCCGTGAGCGAAGCTACCTATGTAGCCTTTGATACAATTATTGATACTGCTATTGATGAGCATGTTCATGCTGTTGTGATAGCTGGTGATATTTATAATAGCGAAGACCACAACTTAGAGGCTCAAGTGCGCTTTGTGCGTGCCATGTATCGTTTGGCGGAGCATCGCATTGCAGTATATATGGTGCAAGGTAATCATGACCCTGCTGAAAGCTGGAAGGCTCAATTACAGATGCCTGACAATGTGCATGTATTCTCTAGTGAACAAGTACAACGTTTCCCATTAATTGTTAACAATATAGAAATTGGTGGTGTTTACGGTATTAGTTGTGGCCATGGTAATGAAAGCGACAATTATGCGCGCCAATACCGTGCCTTTGAACGAGATGAATTTTCTTTGGCTGTCATGCACGGCACGGTAGGCTCTAGTGCAGGCTCTGAAAACCATAATGTGACCGGCCCGTGCAGTTTAACTGATCTTGCAGAGGCGGCTATGGATTATTGGGCATTAGGACATATTCACAAATCTCAAGTTCTTAGCGAGGAACCTCTTGTTGTTTATTCCGGTAATCCTCAAGGTTTACACCGCAAGGAAATAGGCCCTAAGGGGTGCTATCTCGTCTCTGTATCTCATAATGGTCATTGTGAACCTCGTTTCATTGAAACAAGTGCAATCCGTTTTGAAGAAATCAAAATTGATATTGCAGGCATGAAAACTGAAGCAGAATTCTTAGAAATTTTACGCCATAAAAAAGAGAATCTGCGTAAGCAACATAAGAAAAATATATTGCTTTCCATCGTTCTCGTAGGTACAGGTCCATTGCATCGTTTATGTACACAAGACGGTGTGCGCAAATTATGGTTGCAAGAGTCCCAAAGTGAAGAGAAAAGCAAGTCTATATTTGTTATGCCTTATCGCATGATGTGTAATACGCGACCTAGCATTAATTTGGCTGAACGTAGATTGTTATCCGATGTAGTAGGGGATTATTTGCGCGCCTATGATGATATGGTTGATGGCAATGCGGTACAGACGGTACGTCAAATTTTGGCAGAACGACCTGAGTTTAAACGCTTAGGTGTATATGCCGATTTGTTGAGTGATGAATTATTGCTTCGCGCCTTGAAGCGCTGTGAAATTGAAGGTGTTACTGTATTGATGGGGGCTAACGATGAACATTAAACGCATACGATTTGATGAATTTGGTCCGTATCGCAACTGGTCTTTCACTACGGGAAATCATGGTGTTCAGCTCATGTATGGACCTAATGAAAGTGGCAAAACATCTCTTCTTGAAGGGATGCGCACACTTCTTATTCGGCGGTACGCATAAGGCTTATGGGCCTATGACGGGTGCCCTTGATGTAGAGCGTAATGGTGAAAGCTACTACATTGGTCGTAAGGGTAAACAACTAGACTTTTACAGTCCTGGAAATCCAGCCATTCATGAGGAGCCAGCTCAACGCTGGTGGCATGGTATCGACAAAAAAACATATAATCGAATTTTTGCATTGACCCTTGATGATTTACAAGGTCTCGATGTTCTACAAGAGGTAGAGGTTCGGTCTCGTTTCTTCGGCGCTGAAGGGGGCGAGCATTTAGGTTCGGTCGTAAAAGAATATTGAAAAAGGCGCTACTGATCTATTAGTAGCTTCCTCCAATGGTAAACGGCGCATCAATGTGTTGATGGATGAGCTTAAAGAAAATCGTCAAAAGTTAAGCCATTTAGCCGAGCATGAAACACAATATGTAGAATTGCAAAAAGCCTTTCACAGTACAGAACAGACTGAAGCAGAATTACAAGGTCAGTTGCAAGAGTGGAAGGAATACCGCGATGGTATAGATGTGGTATTGCGCGCATGGGATACGTATCGCCGTAGCGAAGAAGCGCGTATGCACATGCAGCAGTATAATAGCGAGCTTGCTTTGAGCCGTGATGAGTTCCTTCGTATCGACGAGGAAATCAAACGCGCTAGAGACAACATGCAGCTATGGCAGGAAAAAGAAGCGGCCTTGATGCCAGCTAACTTTAGCCCTGATAGTCCGTTTGGTACGTATGGTCAAGATATTGAAGACCTCATCCAACAAGGGGCTAAATGGGAACAATTGCGCCGTGAATGCGAAGAAGGGGATGCGTACATCTTTAAGGTACGGGAGCAACTAGAATTCTCTCGATCTATGCATTCTGCATGGCGTGATGATGAGCCGATGGCCGATGATGTGAATTGGTTTGAAGGTGAGCGTTTAGCAAGTCGCTTGCGCACTGCTAAAGACCAATTATTGCATTGGCAGGATCGCAAACCTGCTGAGGCATCCGATGATTTGCCAGCCGCTAACCTTGACGGGGCATCCTTGCCAAATTACAGTGAAGAGGACTTGGCAAAAAAAGAACATCTTGAACGTGAATTAGAGCTTATCTTGATGGATATAGATCGAGTTACGCAAAAACGAGATAGCTATGGTCCAGATGCACAACCGAGTCATTTGCCAAAGTGGTTACAACGCATTAGTGGCGTAGCAGCCGTTATTGGTGTACTACTTGTATTAGCGGGCCTCTTAGTATTAGAGTCTGTACTCTATACGATTGGCGGCTTTATATTATTAATCCTATCTATGGCATTGTTCTGGTATGCTACATGGCGACGTCATAACGGCAATTCTGATGTATCTAAACTGAATTATGAGTTACAAATCTTGTCATCTCGTAAATCTGATGTAGAACATCAGTTAGAGGCACTTGTGAAAGCCGCAACACCTGTAGTGAACCCAATTCCATCCATAGAGGGTGCAGCACATCTTGATCGTTGGGTCCAAGAAGGTCATACGTTGCAAGCTATTTATGATGAAGCCCTTGCAGCTTGGCAGAATTGGTTGCCTCAAGGTGCGGCGAAGAGCCTTAACGAAGATGATTTCTTCGGTCTCAAACAAGAGTACGATCAGTACCATGAACAGTTACGTACTATTGAAGGTTATGAAAAGCGCTTAGCAGAGCATAAAGAAGGCCTACGTGTTATTGAAGACCAAGCGATGACATTGTGGTATAACCTTGGTGTGGAGGCTCCTGTATCTCCAACAGAGTTAAAACGTATTTATAACCAATACAAAAACTTCCAACAAAATAAAATTGTATGGGAACAAAAGGAAGCACAACGTAAAAGCTTCCGCAATGAGTACGATAATTGGCACCGCAAAGAAAAAGAATTGCTACTTCGTCAACAAGAGCTATTGCACAAGGCTGGCATGGAAAGCTCCAACGAGTATCGTCAACATCTTATCGATGAAGACCAATACAAGCAATGGCAAACCATTTACAAGCAAAGTCAGGTACAGTTAGATTTATTAGCTCCTGATGCGGAGAATAAAGATTTATTCTATCGCCGCTTGCGTGAAGGCAATAAGGATAATTGGTTAGATGAATTAGCTCATTCTGAACGAGAAATAGCATCCATTGAAGACAAGTTGGCAATCTTATATGAGCGCCGTGGTCAAATTGTAGAATCTATGCGTGCCCTAGGTTCTGACCAAGAGCAACACCAAATGCTTCAAGAACGGGAAGCGTTGCAAAATGAGTTAGAATCTGCTCTCGAAGATTGGGCTACTCAAGTGTTGATGAGCCACTGCATGGATAAGGCTCAACAATCGTATGAGCAAGAAAAACAGCCTCATATGTTAGAACTTGCATCTTCTTATATAGAACGTTTGACTGGCGGTATCTATACCTTTGATATCCTCGGATTAACGAAGGCGTAGCACTGGTTAGTGGCAATGGAGAACGCTTAGAACTTAAGTTCTGGTCTAGTGGTTTAGCCGACCAAGTATACTTGGCATTGCGCTTAGCATTAGCTAAGGTATTCTCTTACCAAGTTGAATCCTTGCCAATTATCCTAGACGATATTCTTGTGCGCTTTGATGAAAACCGTCAACGTAGTGCGTTAGAATTATTAGCAGAAATAGGCAAAAACCAACAAATCTGGTTGTTTACATGCCAACGCTCTGTATTTGATATGGCTCAATCTGTTACAGGCATTGATTGCCATAGATTAAGTCGCAACTAAATGTAACCCCTGTGAAGGTATATAGCTTTCACAGAGAATAGTAATGACAACGTTATAAGTGATGTAACTAAAGTAACTGTTTTAGTTATCATAGTGTGTTAGTATTGATTAGAAAGAAAGGGGTTGAGTACTTGAATACAGCATATTTAGATATGATCCAAGGTAAGAACCCTGGTGTAACACCTGTGTGGTATATGCGCCAAGCTGGTCGTAGCCAAGCGGAATACCGCAAAATCAAAGAGAAAATATACGCTCTTTGAAATTACAAAAGAGCCTGAGTTATGTGCTCGTGTTACAGAGCTACCTGTAAAAGAATACGGCGTAGATGCAGCCATCCTTTACAAGGATATTATGAGCCCTATGGTAGGGATGAATGTAAACGTAGAGCTCAAGGCGGGTGTGGGCCCTGTGTTTAATACACCAATTCGCTCCATGGCTGATGTAGATACATTAGATACCTTTGACCCTACAAAGGTAGATTATATCGGGAAAAACGATTAGGTTATTAACATCCGGTATGCTCGACGTTCCGCTCATTGGATTCTGTGGCGCACCATTTACGATTGCGTCTTACCTCATCGAAGGGGGACCAACAAAGAATTATAATAAGACCCGTGGCATGCTTATAGGTGCACCAGATGTATGGAATGCATTGATGACAAAGTTAGCAGATATGTCCATTGAATATTTGTCTATGCAAGCCGAAGCCGGTGCGAATGCATTACAAATCTTCGACTCTTGGGTAGGCGCTGTGAATGCGGACCAATATAAACAAGGTATTTATCCTCATATGGAACGCATTATTAAGACTGTGAAGGAGCGATACCCTCACTTGCCTATGGCTATGAATGGTGTTGGTACCGATCATCTCGTATCTATTTGGTCTCATTTGCCATTGGATGTAATCGCTCTTGATTGGCGTAGCTCCATCGTTATGGCTAATGAACGAGGCGTAACACAAACGGTACAAGGTAATCTCGATCCAGCCTACTTATTTGCTGATGAAAAAACATTAGCTCACGAAGTGAATCGTATCTTACTTGATGGTGTTCGTTATGGCCGTCATATCTTTAATTTAGGTCATGGCGTATTCCCAGAGGCAGATCCTCAAAAACTTCATTGGCTCACAGACTATGTACATGAACGCAGTCGTGAATTATGGGCACAAGAGGGGTAAGCTAGTGAACATCGAGAAAAAAGGATTATTATTCTTATCCTATGGTAGCCCTTCAAGTAAGGATGATTTAGTGCCATATATGACGAGTATTCGTCATGGTCGCGTGCCGACCGATGCTGAAGTTGCAAATCTTACCCATCGTTATGATGTCATTGGTCAGTGGTCCAACGTAGAATTACAAACGATGGCAGAACGTCAATATAATAGACTGCTTACGTTGTTGCCATCCATACCATCGGCCATCGGATATCTTCATATGAAGCCGTCCATTGCTGATGCGGTAGATGCATTAGTCAAACAAGGTGTAGAGCATATTATCGCTATCGTAACGGCCCCATTCTTTACGTCTCTTGGTACTGGTGCTTATGAGAAGCAAGTGCAGGCTGCAATTGGTGACTTTCAAGGTGTAACCTTTGATGTTATTCGTGCTTGGTGGGATCAACCTTCCTTTATCGAGTATTGGGTAAAAGCAGTTTCAGATTGCATCAATGACACTAAAGATGTATTTGTTATTTTTAGTGCTCATAGCATACCTCTTATTAATAGTCATAATGCAGACTCTTATGCATTGGCCTTAGAGGAAAGTGCAAAAGAAATCGCTCAACGTTGCGATTTGGAACAGTGGTCTGTAGCTTGGCAGAGCGCAGCCTCTCACGGACAATGGTTAGGGCCAACCGTAGCGGAAGCAATCAATCAATCTTTGCATAGTGGTGCGATACATATAGTCTTTGTACCATTTGGCTTTGTAAGCAATCATGTAGAGGTATTGTACGATAATGATGTAGAGTGTAAAGAACTCGTTGATGCTGGCGGCGCTGTATATATGCGTGCAGAAATGCCGAATTGTGATGAAACATTCTTGCAAGCGATGGCGAGTGCAATAATAGAAAGGATTCATTCGTGAATGTAACAATAGTGGGCGGTGGCTTAACCGGATTGACAGCGGCTTATTATTTAGGCCGTGCAAAGCCGGACTGGACCATCACTCTTTATGAACAAGCACCACGATTTGGTGGGAAAATACAAACACAACGCGTCGATGACTTCGTAGTAGAGCTCGGACCTGATTCTTACTTAGGCCGTAAAACGGAAATGACGGATCTCGTCTATGATCTCGGATTAGGGGACACCCTTGTATCGAATGAAACAGGGCAAGCCTTTGTGTATGACAAAGGTTCTATTCATCCTATTCCAGGGGGCTCTATCATGGGCATCCCTACGGAAATGATGCCTTTTGTGAAAGCAACGCTTATTTCTTGGCCTGGCAAATTGCGAGCTGGTTTAGATTACTTTAAAAAGCCATACCAGCTAGATAAAAATGGAGATGTATCTATTGGCCATTTCTTTAAATACCATTTAGGTCAAGAAATGATGGATAAACTCATCGAGCCTCCTATTAGCGGGTATCTATGGTGGTGACATTTATAAAATTAGCTTGTTATCTACATTCCCTCATTTTATTCAAGTAGAACAAAAATATGGGAACATGGTAAAAGGAATGATGGCTGCTAAGATGGGCCACTCTAAAGCGGGGGTTACTAAAGCGGCTAAAGGTGCCGTAGCTGAAGGCGACGTACCGCGTGCTGGTAAAGGGACTATGACAGACCGTCAATTTGAAAGTCATGAAGCAAAGTCTAGTCAAACTGCATCTACGAATAATAGTTCAAACAGTTCTGGCCATGCCACAAATACTAGTCCACACCGACAAACTAGTAAGGTTCAAGTGGATATGGCGAGTCGTAAGGGGACAGCAGCTCAATCTGGTATGTTCCGCCAGTTAACAGGCGGCCTTGAAAGCGTTATTACCGCTATCGTTGATGCCATGCCTAGTAATGTGCACTTGTATACAGGTACGCTAGTTTCTAATATTCGATATGTTGAAGGTATGTATGCTATCGATGTGGAGAACTCTGGAAACGATGCTTGTGGCTGTCAGTCTCATTCTAAATCTATTAGAACTGCGTCTATTAATGCTGAGAACAGGGTAGAAGCTAGTGATTCTACTACAGATTCAGCTATAGAGGTACTCCTTGATAAAGCTCCTGCTATGGCGGATCATGTGATTATCGCGACACCGCCTGCCACATATACGCAATGGTTTAAGGATGATCCGGGTTTTGATTTCTTGCGCTCCATGGAACAGTCGAGCTGTGCTATTGCTATTATGGCCTTTGATAAAGCTACCTTTGATGGTGACTTAAAAGGTTCAGGGCCTCTTGATTACACGTAACACAGATACGCCTCTTACAGCATGTACTATTCTTAATCAAAAATGGCCTCAAACAACGCCTGACGATAAAATCGTATTGCGCGTCTTTATTGGGAAACCTGGTAATGATGTAGTAGAGCATCTCAATGATAAGGAACTTTCAGAGTTAGCGGTAAAAGAAATTCAACGTATTATGAGTTTCTCTACGCAACCTGAATGGGTTCGCATTAACCGTCTCATTCATTGTATGCCACAATATAATGTGGGCCATCGCGCAGGGATCACAGCAGTGCGTGAACATGTGGCAAAACACTATCCAAATTTACATCTCATTGGTACACCATTTGATGGTATCGGTATTCCTGATGGTGTGAAGCAAGCGAAAGAATTAGTACAGTCTATTGTGGATAGTAATGAAAGTTAATATTAATAATAATTATAAGAAAAGACTCCATATGCTATAATAGTATATGGAGTCTTTTCTCTTAAAGTAATAGATATATGTCCTTTTAATATAATCACTATAGATAGGAGTGATCACAATGGGAAAAGCAATCCCTACAGTAGAAGGTTGGCATAGCCAACACATGGTCTTTGCCATGGATTTCAGCGCATGGAACTGCTTTACAGCTGAAGAAAAGCAGAAGCACGCAACGAATTAAAAGCATTTTAGCGGATCTTGAAGCTAAACATCAAGCTAAAGAAGGTAGCTATGCATTCTATGATTGTAATGGTGCAAAGGGGACTTAATCCTATGGATCCTTGGTCCATCCCTTGAATACTTGGCGCAAGTAGAACGCAAATTCCGTCGCCTTGCGATTGCAAGCGTATTAGTTCAAACATATTCCTATACATCTGTAACAGAAGTAAGTGCGTACGTTAAAGCTAAACTCGATACAGAAGAAGTTAACCAAAAACTATACCCTCATGTACCTCGTGACAAATACATCTGCTTCTATAACATGAGCAAAAAACGTGAAGGTGATGACAACTGGTTCATGCTACCACCACAAGAACGAGGCATGTTGATGAAATCTCACGGTGAACTTGGTAAAACATACTTAGACGTTTTATCCGAATTTACAACAGGTGGCTGTGGCCTAGATGACTGGGAATGGGGCATTACAATCTTCAGTAATGACGACATCCAATTCAAAAAAATCGTATACGATATGCGCTTTGAAGTAGCCAGTGCAAAATACGGCATCTTCAGCGACTTCTACGTTGGTACCATCATCGACGATGCACTACTAGAAGAAATCTTTGGATAATAAAAGAGCCTGCTCCAGCAGGCTCTTTTATTATTTAATTCATATATATAGATAAATAACTGCTTATTGTATCGTATATTTGTTCAGATTATAATACTATTAAGGTAGTCAGCGAACTAATTCTAAAGCAAATAGCCCTCCGTTTAGCTAATTACGCATGGTAACGGAGGGCTATTTTTTATTTCCTTTAATGAATGCGCCTGACGTTCAGAAAATTTGACTATCTATTTATATTATAGAGATAAAGGTATATATCGTCAAATTAGAATGAATGGACTGCAGAGCAGTCCATTTATTTTCATAAAAGAATGCTGCATTGAACAGACTTACGAGGTGTTCGTACTTAGATAACATATAATTTACATTCCCCTAAAATGCTAATACACGTCTAATTTTTAATAAAAGAACTCCCTCATAAAATCCGACTTGCGGGTTCAAGGCCTATGGCCGCAGAACCAAATCGCATGGAGGATTGTTGAGGGAGTCTTTTATTACCTTATTGGGTTGTAAATTATAGTTTCTGTTACGCCCTATACGTTCATATTTGCGCTTTTACGCACATAGAACCAGTAGCACACAGCTACTGTTACCAGGTTGAACACAAGTAATGCAACGAAAGCTGGGTAGATACTACCGAATGTAGTATATGTGAAACCGAAGATCTTAGGTGTAATGAAGGCACCGTATGCAGCTACGGCAGCAACGAAACCTGTAATTAAAGAGGAAAGCAATGGATTGCCAAATACGTGAGGAATCATACGGAATGTAGCACCAGTTGCGAAGCCACAGCATACGAAGGTCAACACGGACATAGCAAAGAAGAATGGGAAGTTGTGCATATCTACGCCAACCGCAATTAGCGCTGTTGTTGCACATAGACCGAGAAGGCTTACAAAGGTAACTTTTGTACCGCTGTTAATTTTGTCTGCTAACCAACCACCTACAGGGCGAAGTGCACCTGCTACAAGTGGACCTACGAATGCGATAGAAGCAAATGGTACTTCTGGGAATTCTTTACCTACTAATAGACCAAGTGCTGCTGCATAACCAGAGAAAGCACCGAAGGAACATGTATAAAGTAATGTAAGAGCCCAAGTGTGTTTGTTCCCAAAGATTTGTACAAGATTTTTAGGATTTGGTTTTTCTAGTGGTAAGTTATCCATGAAACGTGTCATAAGTGCAAGGATAACAACGAGTGGTACGATCCACATGAAAGCTGCATTGGCAAGGTATACTGCGTTACCTTTGATGATAGCTGGTGTTACACCAAATACGCTACCTAGTGCAGCAGAACCCATAGCGAATGGAGCTAAGAAGTAGATTACGGAGATACCAAGGTTACCAACGCCGCCGTTGATACCAAGAGCTGTACCTTTTTCGGATTTAGGGAAGAAGTTGCCAATGTACGCCATGGAGGACGAGAAGTTGCCGCCCGCTAAACCGATAAGGACAGTCAAAATCATGAATGTCGTATAAGAAGTTGTTGTATCTTGAACGGCAAAGCCAAGCCATACAACAGGAACTAATAAAATAAGTGTGGAAATAAATGTCCAGTTTTTACCACCAATTAATGCTGGCATGTAGGTATATACAAAACGTAATGTAGCACCTACAAGACCTGGCAAGGCAGCTAATGTAAATAATTGATCTGTAGTAAATTAAAGCCTGCACCGTTTAGCTGTGCTGCAATGGTTGCCCATAAATACCATACACAGAATGAAAGTGTTAATGCAATTGTGGATATAACCAAGTTTTGTTTAGCAATTTTCTTTACCAAACTTTTCCCAAAATTCTGGATTTTCTGGTTGCCAATTAGCTACAATTTCGCTACGGCTTGCCCCTACTTGAGGCATTTTTAGTTCGCTCATTTTGAACTTCTCCTTACTGAAAAACTATACATGTAATGAAGACATGGAAGATACACTTATCAGTCAATGTATATGAATATTGCAATCTATGGAATTTCTATAGAAAATATTCGAATTACTTAGAGAACTGAGTTATAATTATTGTATCAACAAAATTTGCAATGTCTTATATCACAAATATATTATATATTGTAAAAATTTTTGTGAATGTGACATAAAACACACATATTCTGAAATTAATAAGTTATAATAATCTTGTATATACAAAAAAGTATATAATACATGTACTTTTACTATAAATAGATTAGTATAACTAATGGATTTTATTTTAAAAGTACAATGGAGTGGTGAAGGTATGGATAAAAATTTAATTAACCAATTGCTTGCTTTGCCGGGCGAGGAACTCCATCTTAAAAAAGGTGATTTTCTCTTCCACGAGGGGGACAAGGCAGAACACTTTTACGTAGTAGTTAAAAGGTAGAATGAGCATTAAGAAATTCGAATCTAGTGGGCACATTTTTGCGCTACGATTAGTAGGACCGAATAATGTAATTGGTGAGGTTCCGTTGTATGAGGAGAACACTAAAACATATGTGTTCAACGCCATTGCTCGGGAGGATTGCACTGTTTATTCCATTCGCTATGATTTGTTAGAATCAGCTATTGCAAAAGATCATTCATTGGCTATTGCAATGATGAAAATCTATACATTACATATGCGGCGTCAACAGGCAAAATACCGAGACTTGCTATTATACGGCAAGAAGGGAGCATTTTATTCTACCTTGTTGCGCTTAGCCAATAGTTATGGTGTAAAGCGCGAGGATGGTATCTTTATCGATATCGCTTTAACAAATCAAGAGCTAGCTGAATTTGCTGCCACATCAAGAGAAAGTTTAAATCGCATGCTAAGTGAGTTGCGTAAGTTGGGCTATGTAGCCTATGACAAACACCATCTAGTAATCTGTGATTTTGACGCTTTAATCGGATTGCTTGATTTAGAGGTTGATAGTATAGACCCTAATATTAGTAATATCGAATAACAGGATTTTCTCCCTTGTGTTAGCTCAGCTAGCACAAGGGATTTTTTTGTAGTTTTGAAGGAGGACACGAGATGAGCTTGTTGTCTCAAAAGTTTAAGTTTCTTCGGAAGAAGAACGTATCTCCAAGCGGCCATCAAATAACTGAAGATGGCGGTCGCGAGTGGGAAAATTTTTATCGTGACCGTTGGTCTTACGATAAAGTTGTCCGCACAACGCATGGCGTAAACTGTACTGGTTCTTGTAGCTGGAATATCTACGTTAAGAATGGTGTTGTAGCGTGGGAAAATCAGGCGATTGATTACCCTGAAACACCAGATGATATGCCGGATTACGAACCACGTGGATGCCCTCGTGGTGCAACATTCTCTTGGTATCTCTATAGCCCATTACGCGTAAAATATCCATATGTGCGCGGCGAATTGGCTGAGCTTTGGAGAGAAGCTAAAAAACATGCTAAGAACCCAATTGAAGCTTGGAAATCTATCGTAGAAGATCCTGAAAAAGCGAAGAAATACAAATCTGCCCGTGGTATGGGTGGCTTTGTGCGCTCCACATGGGATGAAGCGACAGAAATTACTGCCGCATCCTTATTATATACTGCAAAAACATACGGCCCTGACCGCAACGCAGGCTTCTCTGTAATTCCAGCGATGTCCATGTTGTCCTATGCAGCAGGTGCTCGTTTCCTTAACTTAATGGGTGGTACACCATTGTCCTTCTATGACTGGTATGCCGATTTACCACCTTCTAGCCCTCAAGTTTGGGGTGAACAAACTGATACACCTGAATCTGGTGACTGGTACAATGCTGGTTACATCATGACTTGGGGTTCTAACGTACCGTTGACTCGTACGCCAGATGCTCACTTCTTAACAGAGGTTCGTTACAAAGGTACTAAAGTAGTATCCGTATCCCCTGACTATGCGGAATCTACAACTTCTTCCGATGCTTGGCTCAATGTAAAAGCCGGTACTGATGCGGCTCTTGCTATGGCAATGGGCCACGTAATCTTAAAAGAATACTACATCGACAAGGAAACTCCATACTTCAAAGAGTATGCTAAAGAGTTCACAGATATGCCATTCCTTGTACGCGTTGAAGAAATCAACGGCACAGTTCAACCAGGCCGCTTCTTGAATGCTAAGGACTTAGGCCGCCAAGAAGAAGGCGCTGACTTCCAAATGGTATTGATCGATGAAACAACAAATGAAATCGTTATTCTAATGGTACAATGGGCGAACGTCACACAAATCCACAAAATGGAATTTACGCCTTGAAAACCGCGATACAGGGGCTAAAATCGATCCTCGCTTATCCGTGTTTGATCAACGTGAAGATGTGACTGTTGTTAAGTTGCCATACTTTGGCGATGAAGAGCACGAAGGCGTAATTGAACGTGCTATTCCTACAATTACAGTACAAACTGTAGATGGTCCTGTAAAAGTAACTACTGTATATGACCTTATTCTTGCTAACTATGGTATCGACCGTGGTATCGGTGGTGAAGTGGCAACATCTTATACAGATGACACTCCTTACACACCTACATGGCAAAAAAATTACTGGTGTAAAGCAGATATCGCTATTGCCACAGCTCGTGAGTTTGCAGATAATGCAGAAAAAACTAAAGGTCGCTCCATGATTATCATGGGTGGTGGTATTAACCACTGGTACCATGCAGATATCATTTACCGTACAATCTTGAACCTCATCATGTTCTGTGGTACAGAAGGTGTTAACGGTGGTGGCTGGGCTCACTACGTAGGTCAAGAAAAACTTCGTCCTGTTGAAGGCTGGGGCGGCATCATGACAGCTAACGACTGGAGTAAAGCTCCTCGTTTGCAAAATGGTACATCTTGGTTCTACTTTGCTACAGAACAATACCGTTCTGATTGCATCGATTTGGCAGACCGCGTATCTAAATTAGCTAAGCCTCGTTACCGTCACCCTGGTGACTACAACGTATTGGCTGCACGTTTAGGTTGGTTGCCATCTTACCCTACTTTCAATAAAGGCAGCCAAGCCTTGATTAACGACGCTCGTGCAGCGGGTGCTAGTACAGAAGCAGAAATCAACCAATATGTGGCGCAAGCGTTGAAAAACAAAGAATTACAATTCTGCGTAGAAGATCCAGCGGCTAAAGAAAACCATCCACGCAACTTGTTTGTATGGCGTGCGAACCTTATCGGTTCTTCCTCTAAAGGCCACGAATATTTCTTGAAACATTTACTTGGCACAAAACATGGTGTTCTTGAAGATGATGATGCACCAGTAAAACCAGAAGAAATCAAATGGCGCGAAGCAGATGAAGCTGGTAAGCTTGACCTCTTAATCGATATCGACTTCCGTATGGCTTCTACAGGCTTGTACTCTGATATCGTATTCCCAGCGGCTACATGGTATGAAAAAGAAGACTTGTCTTCTACAGACATGCATCCATATGTACACGTATTCCAAGCAGCTGTTGATTGCGCATGGGAAACTAAATCTGACTGGGATACATTCCGTACCCTTGCAGAAACAGTATCTCGCGTAGCGAAAGAGTCTGGCTTCACAGAATATGAAGATATCGTAGCATTACCTCTTGGTCATGATAGCCCAGGTGAAGTGGCTCAACCAGAAGGTAAGGTTCTCGACTGGAGCAAAGGCGAATGTGAACCAATTCCTGGTAAAACAATGCCGAACCTCGTTCATGTAAAACGCGATTACAGTAAAATCTTTGAAAAATACATTGCATTGGGACCTAATATTGAAAATAAAATGGGTGCTCATGGCATGGCGTGGGATGTATCTGATGAATATAAGACATTATATGATCAAAATGGTACAATCGATAATCCAGAATTCATTTCTCATGGTCGCCCTAGCATTTACGAATGTAAAGAAGCTTGTAATGTTGTATTGACATTGTCCTCTTGTACAAACGGTAAATTGGCTGTTCGCTCTTGGAAAGCTATGGAAGAAAAAACAGGCCTTTCTGGTCTTGAAAAGAACGCAAAAGGCCGTGAACAAGAAAAAATTACCTTTGATGACATGGTTCGCCAACCACGCTTCATTATTAGCTCTGTAACAAGTACTGGTAAGAACGATAAAAACCGTCGTTACTCTCCATTTACAACATCTACAGAAGATAAGGTACCATTCCGTACCGTAACAGGTCGTCAATCCTTCTATTGCGACCATGAAATGATGCGTGATTACGGTGAAGCTATGGCGTTGTATAAACCTGTATTGTCCTATAAACCAGTACAAGGTGACTACAAACAAGAAGGTATCCCTGAAATCACATTGAAATACTTAACACCACATCATAAGTGGTCTACACATAGTATGTATTTCGATAGCCAACAAATGTTGACATTGTTCCGTGGTGGTCAAACAATTTGGCTCAACGAAGACGATGCAGCAGAAATTGACGTTAAAGATAATGATTGGGTAGAAGCTTTCAATAAAAACGGTATCGTTGCAGCTCGTGCTGTAGTTTCCCCACGTATTCCTCGCGGTATTTCCTATATGCACCATTCCCAAGACCGTCACATTAACGTTCCTGGTGCGAAGGTTAAGAAACAACGTGGTGGTACGCATAATGCACCAACTCATATTCACATGAAACCGACACACATGATCGGCGGTTATGGCCAATTGAGCTATGGCTTTAACTACTATGGCCCAACTGGTAACCAACGTGATATGACAATTGTGGCTCGTAAAATGAAGGAGGTAGATTGGCTTGAAGATTAAGGCTCAAGTATCTATGGTCCTAAATTTGGATAAGTGTTTGGGTTGTCATACATGCTCTATCACTTGTAAAAATACATGGACGAACCGCGAAGGCGCGGAATATATGTACTTCAATAACGTGGAAACTCGCCCAGGCGTAGGTTATCCACGTCATTGGGAAGACCAAGAAAAATGGAAAGGCGGCTGGACATTAGATAACTCTGGCAAATTAGCTCTTTCTACAGGTTCTAAAACAAATCGTTTGATGAAATTATTCTTCCATCCTGAACAACCAGAATTGAAAGATTATTTTGAACCTTGGACATATGACTATGAAACATTGATTCATGGTGGTCGTAAAAACTAACCAACCAGTTGCTCGTCCTCGTTCCCTAGTGACTAAACAAAAAATGGAAGTTACTTGGGGCCCTAACTGGGATGATGATTTAGCAGGTGGTCAACACGCTCGTTCCGATGTGAACTTGGCTAAGATGGGCGAAGATATCGTATTTGATTACGAAGAAGTATTCATGCGTTATTTGCCTCGTCTTTGTAACCACTGCTTGAACCCTGCATGCGTAGCTGCATGTCCATCCGGCGCGATTTATAAACGCGACGAAGATGGTGTGGTTCTCGTATCTCAAGATGTATGCCGCGGTTGGAGACATTGCGTTCCATCTTGTCCATACAAAAAAATCTTCTATAACTGGGAAACTAATAAAGCTGAAAAATGCGTATTCTGTTACCCACGCTTAGAAAATGGCTTGCCTCAAATCTGTGCTGAAACTTGTGTAGGCCGTATGCGCTATGTTGGCGTTGTATTCTACGATATGGACAAAGTAGAAGCTATGGCAGCTACAAAAAATGAACAAGATATTTACGAAAATACATTAGATTTGATTTTGGATCCTCATGATCCAGAGGTTATCAAAGCGGCTCGTGCTGAAGGCATCTCCGATGCATGGATTAAAGCAGCTCAAAAATCTCCTGTATACAAACTTGTAAAAGAGTGGGGTGTGGCTTTGCCATTGCATCCCTGAGTACCGTACATTACCAATGGTTTGGTATGTGCCACCACTTAGCCCAATCTTGCAACGTGTAACATCTGATGTATACTTGCCAGATGCACATGAAATGCGCGTACCTGTACAATACCTTGCTAACTTGTTTACAGCAGGTAATACAGAAATTTTAGCTCGTACATTGCAACGTGTTCTCGACATGCGTGAATATATGCGTCGTCGTGAAACAGGTGACGGTCCTATTGAACATAAAGTTGATTTAACAGAGGATCAAATGTACGGTATGTACAAATTGTTGGCATTGTCCAAATACAATGATCGCTTTGTTATTCCATCTGACGTAAAAGTATCTCGCGAAGGTCGCCTAGAAATGCAACATAATCGCGGATTTGCTTGCCCTACAGGGGGATGTCAATAATGAAGGATGCTCAGAAAATCGCTCTTATTGCGTCATTTCTTCTACGCTATCCTGATGAACAATGGTATAACGAACTACCTGAATGGAGAGAGGACGCCCAATCTGTTGGGCATCCTCAACTTCGCCAAGGTTTATTAGAATTCTTCGACTATGTAGAGGAATCCAATAAAAAAGAATTTGAAGACCAATATGTTCGTACCTTTGATTTTAGTCAAAATACAACTATGTATTTGTCGACTTATGAATTACAAGGTACTGGGGAACAAGCAGAAGAACTCGTTAAATTTAAAGCTTTCTTCCTAGAAAACGACTATGATTTACCAAAAGAAATGCCTGATTATATTCCAGCACTTCTTGAGCTATGTGCCGTTATCGATGATGAAAAAGCAAAAGAAATTTACGACTATTGTAAGCCAAAATTGGAATACATTAGAGAACGCTTCATTGAGGCTAAACTGCCTTATGCATTCTTGTTTGATATTATCTTGTCTGTTGCAAATGGATTGGAGGACGGTGCACGATGAATCTATTCCTTTGGGGCGCTTTGCCTTACATCGCTTTCACCTTCTTAATCGTAGGTACTTTGGTTCGTTTCTTCTACTTTGAAAGAAACTGGACTACAAAATCGAGTGAATTTTTAGAGAAAAAACAATTGCGCATTGCCAATCCATTGTTCCACTTTGGCTTGCTTTGCGTTATCGGTGGTCACGTAGTAGGTGTGTTAATCCCTAAAACTTGGACTGCTGCAATCGGTATTAATGACCATATGTACCATCAAGGTGCGTTATACATGGGTGCTGTAGCTGGTATTATCTTTATCGTAGGCTTCTTGCTCTTTGATGAAACGCCGCTTTACTGTGCCTGCTATGAAAGTTAACACATCTGGCCTTGATAAATGGTTATACTTATTCTTAACATTAGCCATTTTCAGCGGTATGGCTGGTACATTGCTTAATGCATCTGGTTTCTTTGATTACCGCGTATCTATCGGTCCTTGGTTCCGTAGCTTACTATCCTTTATGCCTGATCCATCCTTGATGGAAGGTGTACCGTTCATGTTTAAATTCCATATGTTAGCGTGGATGGTGGTAGCTATTATCTTCCCATTCAGCCGTTTGGTACACTGCTTGAGTGTTCCACTCAACTACTTAACACGTCCGTTCATCGTATATCGTAAACGGGATCAAAAAATAATTAGGATGATGATTGATTTGTATGCCTTTCATGATATGACAAATTAATCGTAGCCCCTTGTAATAGTGAAAGCTGATGCTCACTACTACAAGGGGCTTTTTGTATAATTTTGATACTATATAACTTGCTATTTAGAATTATTCTTATAATAGATACTATCTATCTAATATAAGTAATCTACAAAATTCGATTTAAATGATAAACTATATCGTATAGATTAATTTTTAGTATGTTATTTTTGAGAGGTATATGATGGATCAAGTTACAATAAAACAGCAGAAAAAGTATTTACCATATCTTTATATGGATTGCTGTATTTTCCTTAATTATGATTGGTTTATTAGAGTGGGGTTACATCGCAGGCGGTCGTGCTTTTGGTAACTACAAAGTTTATACTGGTCTTGTGCCATGGTGTGTATGGATTGTTATGACCTATTTAGCGACTCGCCTAAATGGTTTACAAGCCGCTATAATTTAGGTGACATGTATAAGGTACACCGTGCATTAGGTATAGCAACTGTGGCTGTTATTGCATTCCATTTGTACCTCTATTTCGGTAAAGCTGCTAAATCTATCCTCGGTTGGTGGGGTGGCTATGTAGCCCTCACTTCCTTTGGTATTGCTACAATTTCTGGCCTTGCATTCTTAACACCAAAACTTGAGAAAAGGTAACTGCATCTAGCCGTAATATTGGTATTTGGTTGCACCGTTTCAACTTAGTTGCATTAGTTGCTGCAGATATTCATATCCATGGCTTTACACGAATTTCCAAAATGGTACCATTCTTACAAGTGTTTGATATCATTACATATGGTCTTGTGATTTATTGCATCTACTTGATGTTTAAAAAGAAATAATAAGATATATACAAATCCCTTCTGTATTATACAGAGGGGACTTTTTTTTTGTTATATTTTTAGTTTTCCAAGGAATTCAATATTCTATATTATCAGTTTGATGCATAAATGATTGTGAGATTGATATACATTTTCTATTTACTAGTCTGATGAAAATTGATATTATCTGTATGTTAAATATGATAATGATAATTATAGTCATATAATTCATTATTTATTCATTATTTATTCATTTTTTTTATTAATCATTATTTATTGTGTGAGGTTTATTATGATTAAACGTAAAATGACCAGTGCTTTTGCAGTGGCAGCCATGATGGGTGTGGCTACAGCGTTTGCTGTTAATCCATTTTCCGATGTTCCGTCCGATAGCTGGGCATACCAAGCAGTAGATCAATTGGCTACAGCTGGTATTATCAATGGTTATCCTGATGGTACTTTTAAAGGTCAAAATAACATTACTCGTTACGAAATGGCTCAAATGATTGCGAAAGGCATGGCTAATCAAGATCGTGCTAATGCAGAACAACAAGCTATGTTGAACCGCTTGGCCGACGAATTTTCCAATGAATTGAATACACTTGGTGTGCGTGTAGCTAAATTGGAAGACCGCGTAGGCAATGTAAAAGTTACTGGTGATGCTCGTATCAACTACATCGGTAAAGAGGGGAATGGCGATGGTTATGATTACGAAGATAAAATCACAGCCCGTGTACGTTTAGGCCTAGATGCAAAGGTTAATAAAAATACATCTGTGAAAGCTCGTATTACAACAGGTTCTATTGAGCTAGGTGATAGCTCTAAAGAAGCACAAGCTAATTGGGATTTAGCTTATGTAGAGCACAAATTTGGTAAAAATGTTGTAGTTGATGCTGGTCGTTATACCCAAAAATTTGGTGGTGGCTTGATTTATAGCTCTAACTTTGATGGTGTAGGCGCTACAGCGAAGCTAGGTGATAAAGTTACATTAAATGGTGCATATGGTTATATGACAGCAGGCCGTTTTGCTAAGACTAGTAAAGCTGATAATGGTGATGTAGGTCTTATTAATGCCCATGTAGCTGTTAATGATCACTTTAGCTTTGGCGGTATGCTTGCTCATGTAGGTACAGCGAATGTACGCATGGGTAATGGCAAGAAAAATAATGACTTTGATAATGTATATGGCTTCAATGCGAAATATAATGTTGGTAAATTCGGTATTGATGGCGAGTGGGTAAAAGCATCTGGCTTGAGTGATTCCGATGTTTGGAACGTAGGCGTTAAATGGGGCGATTATAAAATTAACAAGAAAAACTCTTGGGATATCCGCTTAGATTACTTTGATCAAGCTAAAAATGCACCTGTATTTAAAACGCAAAAATATGAATCTAATGATTTGTTGAAGAAAACACGGTATGAAGGTTATAAAGCATGGCAATTAGGTGCATCTTACGCACCAGAGAAAAATATTGGTATTAATGCATACTATGGTTTCCATGCGAAAACACAAGATGGTAACCGTGTAAATGATTACTACCGTGCAGACCTTAACTTCAAATTCTAGTTCTAATTTTAGGATGGATCTGGATTTAATAACTAATTAGTTTTAAGTTCTAAGTAGAATGCTATGTGGATTGAAATTGTTAGCATGCTACATTAGGCCAACTAGATATATACTGGTAGTTTGTATAAGAAATAGTGAGGTTTATATGGCAGAAGTAGTAAAAAAACAGTTTAAGAGTAAATACCATATTTTAATATGGATTGCGGTTTTATCCCTAATATTTATGGGTATGGTAGAATATGGTTATGTAACAGGTGGTAGATCATTTGGTAACTGGAAGGTTCACTTAGGTCTTATTCCGTATGTTGCATGGCTTGTATTAACATATATTGCAACAAAACCAAAATGGTTTATCAAACGATATAATCCAAAAGAAATGTTTGAAGTTCATCGCATCGTAGGTATTGTTAGTGTGGTTCTTGTATGTGCACACTGGTATGTATACTTCTTGAAAGCTTTGAAATCCTTCTTAGGATTCTGGGGCGGTTATATCTCCCTTGGAGCCATGTTTATTGCTCTTATCTTTGCCGTATTGTACTTAACGCCTTGGGTAGGCAATATGGCAAAATCTGTATCTCGTAAAAAAGCAATCTGGATTCATCGTTTGAACCTTATTGCTATCATTGCAGCAAATATTCATGTTCATGGTTTTGGACGTTTGTCTAAAATGGTACCATTCTTGCCTGTATTTGATGTAGTGACGTATGCACTTGTTATTTACTACATCTATTGGATGTTCAAACAAAAATAAATGTTGTATACGTACTTTTATTCTTATAAAGTCGTATAATCATAGAACTAAAGAGACCATCTCTACCCTTTATATGTGGAAGAGATGGTCTTTTTATTCTTTACGATACAATAGGAGTATACGTATATACTTTACGGATTTGTGTAAGTATATGCTGTTTGTTATTGTGAGGGTTAGGGTAAATTAGTATTATAAACATTTATTATGTTTTAGCTTATTTTAGACATTATTAATATGTATATATTACCTTTCTAGATAATCTCAAATAAGAAAGAAGGGCATTATGGATTCTTCTTGGAAACGAATTATATACCTAATCTGTACCATACAGGTTGGTGGCGGTATAACCATTATAGGGGTGGTTTCGTTTATTCCTTTGTTTTTGGCTGAGCTGGGACTTCATGATCAAGGACAGGCGGCTATGTGGGCAGGGATTGTATCTGGGGTTACACCTTTAATGGTAGCACTTAGTGCACCTTATTGGTCTCGTAAGGCAAATCAATGGGGCCCTCGTAAGGTAATGATTCTCATTTTGTTTATTCTGATGATTACTGTTGGAGCTTGTGCTTTTACACAGACGCCAATGCAATTATTGATTCTACGTATTTTGCAAGGTGTTGTGGGTGGTTATGTGCCGATAGGATTAGCTATTATTGCCCTTATAACACCTGAGAATAAAGTGCCTTGGGCAATGGGCTTATACCAAGCGTCTATGGTTATGGGCCTCGTCTTTGGACCGCTCATGGGTGGCCTTGTGGCCGACTTCTTAGGTTATCGTGCACCATTTTTGGTATTTTCTGCATTGACTGGGATTTGTATGTTAGGGATTTATTTCTTAATGCCCAATTTACAGTTCAAACATAAGGTGGATGAAAGTGTATCAGAAATTTCGCTGATTAAATATTTTTTATCTATACCTCGTGTACGTCTCCTTGTAGGAATGCTATTCTTGTGTAATTTTGGTATTACAGGTATAGGTCCTATTTTACCGTTATATATTAAGCACTATATGCATATGACTGACGAGTATGTGGCGACTATTGTTGGTATTATTATCTTCGGTGCTGGTGTATTCAGTGCCTTAGCATCGATTTCAATTAGTAAGGTAACCAGGTGTATGACCATGCCTCGTATTATCTTTACTGCTACATGGGCGGTGGGCTCCTTATTTATTTTGCAATACTTAATGCCTAGTATATGGGGACTTGGCATATTCCGTGCTGTAGCCGGATTCTTTATGGGCTTTATTACGCCAATTGCAAATACGCTGATATCCAAGGCTGTCCCTGTTGAGCGACGCGGCATTGTCTTTGGCGCCGTATCTAGCGTAGCCATGATGGGCAATGTATTAGGGCCTGTTATAAGTGGTGTTATTGCTCGCGCCTTTGGATATGGTGCTGTGTTCTGGTCTACGGCAGCGATATTCTTTGTGGCGTCTTGGTTTGTATATCGTAATTTAGTTATGTCTCGTGAAAGCAGTTCATCATAGTGAATCTACTTTCAATGAAATATAATAGTTGTAGTTGTAGTTGTAGTTGTAGTTGTAGTTGTAGTTGTAGTTGTAGTTGTAGTTGTAGAGAAACATATTATGTGAGTAGCAAATACCAATGAGAGGGGTTGGTGTATGTTGTGTAGTAGGTTAGTAGATAGAGTAAGGCTACTAATTATAAGAGAGATGAGAGTGTATCGTTATGTTGTTGAAACAATTAGAGTATTTTGTGTGTGTAGTTGATAATAATAGTTTTACTCAAGCTGCGACAGAGCAGTATGTGTCTCAATCTGCTATTTCACAACAAATTAAAGCCCTTGAAACGAGTTTAGGCGTGGAGCTGATGGTACGAGAAAAACGAAGCTTTCACCTAACACCAGCGGGGCAATATTTATATCGATCTGGTAAAAAATTACTAGAACGCTTTCACGCTATTAAGGTAGAAACAACCCGCATTGGTACAGATGCACGTGTTAGCTTACGAATTGGCTATTTAAATCGCTATAGTGGGATGGCTATGCAGCAAACGGTCATTCGCATGGCTAAACGCTATAAAAACCTAGATATCCGCATGTATAGTGGCAGCCATGAGGAACTATATGGCATGTTAGATGATCGTCGTGTGGATGTAATATTTAATGATCAGTGGCAGATTTTATCTGATGATTATGAAAGTTATTTTGATTGATAAGGCGATCACCATAATTGAGGTGCCACAAGGTTATACAAAGGAAGGTAGCGTCGAAATTAAAACTATTGATGACTTACCACTTATCTTAGTTTGTCGCGGTAAGTATACGCTAGCTGAGGAAGAACATTATCGTAAGGCAATAGGTTATGCCGGTGCCTTTGCATATGCTCGTACATTAGAGGAGGCGCGCTATTTAGTAGCAGGTCAACAAGGACTATTGCTGCTTGATCGTTTTAAATATTTAACCGACTCCATGCCAGGTATTGAGCGCAAGGTATTAACTAACCATGGTAAATCGATGGAGCGCAATTACTACTTTGTATCGCAACAAAATCAAAATAACACCTATGTAGAAGCCTTTAGAGAAATGTTTAAACAAGTTTTAGCAGAGTTTTAACGTATCAAAGACGGATTATGGAAAATAAATTTAATCGTCATATAACAAATAAACAATTACAATATAAAAGCCGTTAGCATATGCTAACGGCTTTACTGTCTATAGATTGCGGTATTAAAGTTATTTTAATTAAAATATTCTAAGAACATTGTGACTCCATCGATGAATAATTTTATACCATAAATGACGAGAACGGTTCCGCAGAAGCGATTGATCCAAGCCATATGGGTAATTTTTATTTTTTTAGCTAATAAATGCATGGTGGCAGCCAAGGCTCCAAACCACATTGGGGTCATAGTTAGGAAGCCTCCAAAGAAATAATAAATACCTTCTTCAGGTATATTAGCTTGAAAGGCGCCGAGCATCATAGTTGCATCAAGAACGGCTTGAGGATTCCCCCAGGATACAGCGATAGCGGATAGGATAATTTTACGAATTGGAATATTCGTATTTACATTGCGCATATCTGGTTCAGTTCTGAATATATTAAAGCCCATGTACACAATCAGTAGGCCCCCAAAAAGGAGTACGATAAGCTTTGTAAGCGGCCACATTTCAAGAATGGCGCCGATACCAAAGAAGGCTGCCGTACTGAGGCTCATATCAAATAGTGCCAATATGATAAGGGTCAATATGATACGACGTATAGGTTGTACCAATGCTGTGTTGATGATGAAGAGGTTTTGCATGCCAACAGGGGCAAATGTTGCGAGACCGACAAGAAGTCCTTGTAAAAAGTACATGTTAACCCTCCTAACTATAGTATGATAAAGTACTAATAAGGTGAATAGTAGCACGAAACCCCTCCATTGCTGGAGGGGTTATTACTATTCTAACTATATACAATTATATCATATTAAAATAGGTATGTATATTTCTTACCATAAACCAATCATATGTTGTGTAGCTAGGCTGACTGCTGTGATGGCAATCCAGCAACAAGCACCCAAGGCAAGAGCAGAGCCACCGGATTTAATCAATTTTACGATGTTAGTATTAAGTCCGATAGCAACCATTGCCATTGTAATAAAGTATTTGGAAATAGTTTTGAAGACGCTTAAGAATTGAATATCTATATTTCATAGGATAATGCAGTAGTAATTAAAGAACAAATTACAAAGTATAGAACAAACTTAGGAAAAATTTTAGCGATACTAACACTACCACCATCAGTTTGAGCAGCACTTTGTTTTGCTTTATATACTTGGTAACTTGCTAAACCTAAACAAATAGGAATAATAGCGAGGGTACGTGTTAATTTAACGATTGTTGCATATTCTAGACCTGTGTACCAGTACCTTTCATGCTATCCCATACAGCAGCTGTAGCTGTTACAGAGGATGTATCGTTTACTGCAGTACCGGCAAATAGACCAAAGCCCATATTGGAAAGGCCAATAGCATCGCCAAATGGAGGGAATACAAAGGCAGCTACGACGTTGAAGAAGAATACAACAGAGATAGCTTGTGCAATGTCTTGATCTTCAGCTTTGATAACTGGTGCAGCTGCAGCGATGGCAGAACCACCACAAATAGAGGAGCCTACGCCGATAAGTACAGCCGTATTAGAGTCCATATGAGTGAGTCGATAAATAATATAGGATACGATTAAAGATGTAGCGATGGTTGAAATGATGACAGGTAATGAAATCCAACCTACATGTAAAATTTGTGTAATGTTTAAGCCAAAGCCCAATAAAATAACGGCCCATTGTAAAATCTTTTTTGATGTAAATCCAATGCCGGCACCAGTTTTTTCGCGTTTCCAAGATGTGAATATAGAGCCAATAATTATACCTAAGATGATAGCAAAGATTGGGCTACCGATTAGATGAAACTCTAGGCCTAATAGCCAACAAGGAATAGCGAGGACCGCACAGAGCAGAATGCCTGGCAATGTTTTTTGATTGATACCCATAATAAAAAACCTCCTTACTGTACATACAGTTCACGTCATATGTGGTATCATGTGGCGTTTTTTCTATGGTTTTAATAGTACCACATTAGGGGGAATTAAAATCTACTAGTAATGTAAGAAAAATACAGTATATTCATTTTTATAAATATATAAGAATAAAAGGTATAATAAATGAATATTAATTATAAATATAGAATAAATACGATTTTTATGGATTTCTTATGAAGGATATAGGTTATAATAAATATTTATATGTGATGAAAACCACTTGTTTTGTATTGAATATATTGTATATAATGAATAGAATCTATTTTATAGATAGAAATGTAAATGAGGTACCTTATGATTGATATTAAAAAAATAATTGAAACCAATAAAGAGTATGTGAAAAACCACCCAGAATTACCAAAAGCAGGATTAACAAGCCATCCTACTAAAAAACTAGGTATTGTCACATGTATGGATACGCGTTTAGTCTGCATGCTAGAAGATGCATTAGGTTTTAACCGTGGTGAAATCATCGTTATAAAAACAGCTGGTAATAGTGTAACACAACCAATCGATAATATCGTACAAAGCTTGCTAGTAGCTACGTATGGTATGGAAATTGAAGACGTATTAGTCATCGGCCATGAAAACTGCGGCATGATTGACTTCTCTGCTACAACGTTTTATGGAATCCATGAAAGAAAAAGGTATCAGTGAAGATGCGATTCGCATGATCGAACCAGGACTTATTGACTGGATGGATCGTTTCCACATCTCCGAAGACAATGTAATCTATACAGTTAACTTCTTGCGTCACCACCCACTATTCCCAAAAGGAATGGGATTCTATGGAGGGATGATGGATCCTGATACAGGCGAATTCCGCTACCTCGAAATATAACCTTTGATTTGATGGGTCCCAAGTTGATTTGTACATTTAAGTGAAAAAGGACGATAACTAACCTCTACGCTCCAAAGCGAGCTAAGTCGCTAATCGGTTAGTTATCGTCCTTTTTCTAACTGTACCTATGAATTAGTCCCATCGAGTCTATTCATAAATCAATAAAACGAAATTCACTGTATCAAATAAGTAAGAGAGAAAAGTTATCGTCCTTTTTCTAACTGTACCTATGAATTAGTCCCATCAAATCTGAATGCCCATTAACGAGTTAGCGTAATTTCGCCGTATCAAGAGAAAGGAGGATGGCTTAGCCATCTTCCTTTCTCTTTCCACATACAGCCAACCTATTATTAGCGTATTCAAAGGGGAGGGCTATAACTCTATGGGACTAGTACGGCGATAAGGTTATAAAAAGCTGTGTCCCTAAGCGAGGTGCGACTTAGCTCGCTTTGGAGCACGGAGGTTAGGGACACAGCTTTTTAGTTAAAATGTAGAGATGTATCCGGGCCCCATAGAGTTATAACAACGTAAACTTGAACGATAATAATAGGTTGACTATATATTCCATTTGGCTGTATATTGTAATTAGATTGTAAACTTACTCACATAAATTAGTTAACCTATGCGGCGTTAAGTATCGCTGAGAGGAGACATGTATGAAGCAGTTAGGTATTTCTATAATTGGAACTGATACAGATGTAGGGAAGACGTTTGTGACAGGATTGTTAGGGGCTATGGCTGTTGATGATGGCTTTGCGGTTGGTATGGTTAAACCGGTGTCATCTAGTGCGATACCTTTTCCTGAATGTGTAACGATGGATGAGGATAATTATAATGTGGATCTTGAAAGCAAGGATGCTACATATTTGATGCGTTCCGCTGGCATTCCTGAGTCGCGCCGTCACGAGGTTAATCCATATGCTATTGCTGGTGATTTTTCTCCTCGTCTTGCTGCAGAGTTATCTGGTATAGAAATCGATTATGCTGGTGTAGTAGCTCATACATTAGATGTTGTTAATCGCTATGATTTAACCTTTGTAGAAGGTGCTGGTGGTATTACAACACCTCTTTACGGCGATAAAACATTCACGGATTTAATGAAAAGATATTAAATTACCAGCCATCGTTGTAGCTGATGGACGGTTGGGCTCCATTAATCGCGCTATTTTAACTTGTGAATACGCGAAGATGCATGGTATTGAGGTGAAAGCCATCATTGTTAATGATACAACGGCAGTGGATCCGTTCTTGTTGAAAACAAATGTGGAAGACATGGAACGATATACAGGTATTCCTGTAGTGGCTGTAGTACCGCCATACCAAGGCCCAGATATTCAAAAGGTTCAGCTTGGTTGGGCTCGCTCCTTTGTGGATTCTAAGAAGGTATGGAATACAGTATTAGGCATATAGTAGTTAGATATTGTAATTTAATCTGGCCTAATCATTTATATTAATAGATTGTTATAGTAGTAGAGCTTTATAGGGATAGGGAATTATAGTTTGTAAAATTGTACGTATGAGGTGACGAAATGGCAGAGAAACAGCTTTCACAAGCAGCACAATGGGATCATGAGTTTGTATGGCATCCATTTACACAAATGCAAGATTGGTTGGCACAAGAACCAGTCGTAATCGAACGTGGTGAGGGGGTATACCTCATCGATGAGAATGGTAAAAAGTATTATGACGGCGTGTCCTCCTTATGGGTTAACATTCATGGTCATAACCATCCTGTATTAAACCAGGCATTGAAGGAACAAGTGGATAAAATTGCTCATAGCACATTGCTCGGTCTTGTAAGCCCACCCTCTGCACAATTGTGTAAAGAATTAGTAGAGCTCGCTCCAGAAGGTTTAAATAAAGTATTTTTGTCTGATGATGGTAGTACTGCGATTGAAGTTGCTATCAAGATGGCGTACCAATATCGCCAACTAGTGGGACAAACAAAGAAAAAACTAAGTTTATTGCCCTCAATGCAGGATATCATGGGGATACATTAGGTACTGTATCCGTAGGTGGTATTCAATTATTCCACCAAGTATTCCATAATCTATTATTCAAACCGTTGACATTACCAAGCCCTGGCGTATATCGTGACTTAGCGGATCGAGATAAAGCTTTCGATGAGTCTTTGGCTGAATTAGAACGCATCCTTAATGAAGAGGGTGGAATGAAATCACAGCTCTTGTTATGGAGCCATTGGTTCAAGCTGCAGCAGGCATGCTCGTCATGCCTCATGGCTATTTGAAACGGGTTCGTGAATTGACTGCGAAACATGACGTATTTCTCATTGTCGATGAAGTAGCAACAGGCTTTGGTCGTACTGGTAAATTCTTTGCCTGCGAACACGAAGATGTGGCTCCAGACTTTATGACCTTATCTAAAGGGATTACTGGCGGTTATATGCCTCTAGCTGCCACATTGACTACACAACGCATATTTGATGCATTCCTTGGCACCTTTGAAGAAAAGAAAACATTCTATCATGGTCACTCCTATACAGGTAATGCCTTGGCTTGTGCGGTTGCATTGGCTTCGTTGAAAGTTTTCCGCGAAGAGAAGGTCATCGAAGGATTGCCTAAAAAAATCGAGGCTTTCACCAATGCATTAAAACCTATTGAAAAATTAAAACATGTGAAAGAGGTTCGTCAACGAGGCCTCATCGTAGGCATTGAACTTGAAAAAGATGTGGCTACGCATGAAGCATATCGTCCAAATGATGCGGTAGGGGCTAAGGTGGCAATCCTTGCTCGTGAACAAGGCCTTATTTGTCGTCCTATCGGCGATGTAGTAATTCTCATGCCTCCATTGGCGTCCACTGTGGAACAATTAGAGGATATGGTTCGCATCGTTGGTGAAAGTATCCAACGAGCTACCGAAGAAGAAGGGGATTCTCGAAGATTTACGCCCAATTATTCTATAACGATTTATGCTTAAGTATTTTATAAAGAGTTAGGCCAAAAGTAAAAGCTATATATGTTATGATGCTACGTGAGTAGAGTTATCGACATATATAGCTTTTTATATTTATTTATTATGATGTTTTAGTTATGTCTTTAAACTATAGACTATACATTGTGAAAATTCGATGATATTTCGGCATATCTATGATACTATATATGTATAAAGGAGGTCATCGTATGGACATTTATGTAATTATGCAAGTTATTATTTTATTTGGTGCCATCTTCCTTGGTGTTCGCCTCGGTGGTATGGGCATCGGTTACGCTGGCGGCCTTGGGGTAGTATTGTTAAGCCTTGGTATGGGTATGTTCCCTGGACAGATTCCGTGGGATGTAATTCTCATCATCATGTCTGCTATCGCTGCCATCTGTGCCTTACAGTTAGCCGGTGGTCTTGATTATTTGGTGCGTATTGCGGAAAATATTTTGCGCAAAAACTCCTAAACACATCAACTATTTAGCACCAACAGTAACGTATTTCTTAACTCTGTTGGCTGGTACTGGTCATACAGCATTCTCTATAATTCCTGTAATCGTAGAGGTGGCGAAAAAGTGAAAACATTAAGCCATCTGTACCTTTATCTATTGCCGTTGTAGCGAGCCAAATCGCTATTACAGCGAGTCCAGTATCTGCAGCAGTTGTTGCTATGAGTGGTTTCCTTGAACCATTCGGTGTAAACTACCCAACATTACTCGCTATTTGTATTTCTACAACATTCGTAGCGGTTATGATTACTGCCTTTGTTATGTCTACATTTGCGAATAATGATTTGTCTTCTGATCCAGTATACCAAGAACGTTTGGCAGGCAGGTCATGTGGCTCCACCTCGTGAAAAAAGTACTGATTTCCACTTGAAACCTGGTGCAAAAACTTCAGTATTGATTTTCTTGATTGGTATCATTTGTATCGTATTCTACGCAACTGCAATTTCCAAAAATATTGGTCTTATTAAACCAGTTATCTTTGGTCGAAATGATGCGATCATTGGCTTCATGATGATTATTGCTGCAGCAATTACATTCTTCTGTAAGAATTGATACAGCACAACTTGTTAATACTAGCACATTCAAATCCGGTTTATCCGCATGTGTCTGCGTATTAGGTGTAGCATGGTTGGGTGATACTTTCGTAAAAGGTCATATTCCTGAAATCAAAGCTCTTGCTTCTAGCATGGTTACGGCATATCCGTTCTTGTTAGCTGTAGCATTTTTCTTTGCTAGTACATTGCTTTATAGCCAAGCGGCAACTACACAAGCGTTGGTACCAGCCGTAATCTTGGCTCTTGGTATTACACCTGAGAATACAGGATCCGTATATATTATTATCGCATCTTTTGCAGCTGTATCTGCACTCTTCGTATTGCCTACATACCCAACACTTTTGGGGGCTGTACAAATGGATGATACCGGCTCTACACGAATCGGTAAACTCGTATTTAACCATCCGTTCTTTATCCCTGGCGTACTATCCATTGCTATCGCAGTAGCACTTGGCTTTGTAGTAGCTCCATTGATGCTGTAGTTGGTAAAAGCTAAATAAGGCTAATTCAAACATATTCAAATAAGAAATGGACGTAACTTTCAAAAGTTACGTCCTTTTTGTTTGATTTAGGGTTATAGGACAAAACGTGTTGGTTTTATAGGCGATGGAGCCAGTAAATTACTGGCTCCATCGCTATTTTAAGTTCTTTTGATAAACTTAGAGGGTGGACAAAATGTGTTGGTAAAAAGTCCCAAAACCCTTGATTTTACTGGCTTCAATAAGGTTATATCTTCTTAGAAAATCGTGTTCTAAGTGGAGGGAATAATCATGCTGGTAAGATGTATAAATTGTGGATTTTCTTGTCAAAAAATATGGGAAAACTAAAGCTGGATCACAACGATGGTATTGTGCAGTGTAACATCACCTTTACACAAACTATTGATAATACTACTAAATGTTTTCATCGATTTCTAAATTGGTTATTTAGTAAAGAAACACAACAGGACATATTGGCAGGGCCGTACATTTCGTAGACAGATAGCTGATTTCTGGCAAATATGGCCTATGCCGCCCAAAATTGAAACCTCAAGAGATGTGGTATTCGTTGATGGTATTTACTTAGCTAAAAAGCTTGTATTTTGATCTGTTATGATGGTGAATATGTATTAGGGTGGTATTTATGTAGGTCAGAACGGTCTCGCTCATGGCAAGCTCGTATGCGGCGAATAGCGACCCCCATTGTGGTCGTTTCTGATGGTGGACCTGGTCTTAGAAAAGCATTAAAAAAAGTTTGGCGTACCGCCAAGCTTCAACGTTGTATTGTTCATGCCGTATGGCAAGTACATCGTTACACTACTAGGCGGCCTAAGACATTAGCAGGTATTATGTTAAAAGATTTAGCAAGCGATTTATATAACGTAAAAACACAGGAAGATGCAAAAATATGGATTCAACGATTATTTAATTGGAGAGTGACTTTAAAGAGTTTCTAAGTGAAATGACACGTGATAGTAATGATAATTTAAGAGCTACGCATGAACGATTACTAAAAGCCTATAACTCTCTAGTGGTATTAATTAATACAGAGACAATGTTTCGATATTTAGATGAAACATTGGTGTTGGATAAAGAATGTCCGAGGACTAATAACCCTATTGAAGGCGGAGTAAACGCACAACTCAGACGTTTATTGCGTTACCAGCGAGGAATGTCTGTAGAAAATCGTATAAAGCGGTCTTTGGTGGTGTTATTTACACTCACCAAGACCGCTTTCTGCAAAAGAAATACTTAAGGTAATGCCAACTGATGCAAGTATTTCTAAAATATATAGTTCTATGAATGAAAGAGCCCAACTTCAAGGCATAATTCCAACTTGGGGGGATGCCATTTCTTGGGGTGATTTGCATAACTATGACAAATTATCTTTCAATGATTGGGATTAAAGTACCAACACGTTTTGTCCTATAACCCTTGATTTATTTAGAGAGTTTTTATTAACCTTTATTCTTACAATCCTTACATGTTCCGGCAATTTCCAAATGATGCTCCGTCACTGTAAAGCCTGCATCAATTAATTCCTGTGGCATTTCTACAACAGGGCAGGTGTGCAGCGGTATCATGGCTCCACATTTTGTACACACTGCATAGTGGCGGTGCGTATGCGGTGTAATTTCATAATATGCCATATCGCTACCCATGAGTGTTGTACGGGTAACGATTTCCTTTGTTTCTAACAGCTCAAGAGTGCGGTAAATAGTAGACATCCATGTAGTGCTACCATCGCCTAATCGCTCTGCGATTTCCATAGCCGTAATAGGTTTATCTGTAGTTGTTAATACGGACCAAATTGCTTCACGCTGTTTGGTTTTTTTTATGCCTTCAGGCCAACTTGTTGTATTCATAACGCTCTTTCGATTCTGTTTTAATACTAATATGTTATACACTTGTATAAGTAGATAATTTATTTTGTACAGGATAGCTATCTTATTTTGCTAATAGAATAGCTATCTATATATTGATGATTATCTTTGTTTACTTGCTAAATTGCATACGACGTAGAATGGTTCTGATATTTTTGATGACTAATACTACGAGTAGAATTGCCACCGATGTAAGAGACACAAAACCACCTGGTGCTACATTGAGATAGTAGGATCCGAATAGGCCGATAATCATGGCTAGCAAACTAAATCCAATAGAACAGAGTAATGTCGTTCTAAATCCTTTTTCTAGTTGTAATGCCGATGCTACAGGCAAGGCAATCATAGCACTTAATACGAGAACACCAACGATTTTAATAGAAATGGATACGGCAGCAGCCATTAAGATAGCAAAAATATAGTTAATAAAGTCTACTTTAACACCTGCTACGCGGGCTGCCTCTTCATCATAGGCGATGTAAAGAAGTGAGTTATATAAGAAATATAAGGTTAAAACAGATAGAATAGTTAGGGCTGCAATGCTAATCATATCTGTTGAGTTTACGGTTAAGATACTGCCGAAGAAGAACACATTAGCGTTAGCCTTCAACTTGCCTGAACTAATTAACGTAATAGCGGTACCAATACTAAGTGACAAGATGATGGTTAGAATCAGATCGAGATGGTGAGAAAAATATTTTCGCAAGAACTCGATAAGGGCACCGCAAATAGCAGTAAAGATAAATGCTCCTAAGATAGGATTCGTATTTGTTAATAAGCCTAATGTAATACCTGCTAGTGAGGCATGGCTCATGGTATCACCAATCATACTAGAACGGCGTAGTACCATAAAGATACCGATACAGGGACATAAGAGGGAAATGCAGATGGCTACAAAGAAGGCGTTTTGCATAAAATCATAACTAAACATGGCGCACCTCCTTAATTGTAGTATCATCGGCCTGAGCCTGAGCCTGAGCCTGAGCCTGAGCCTGAGCCTGAGCCTGAGCCTGAGCCTGAGTTGTTACATCTGTGAAGCAAGCACAGCTTTCGTGATCCATAGGGTTGCGTCCTGTGCTGTGCATAATTTCACTAGCATATTGTTCAGGGGAGCAAAGATGACCTTGACCATTTGCGATATGGTAAATATTAGTTGAATTGGCTAAGGGCCATTTCAAGGTTATGTTCCACCGAGATAATCGTAATGTGATGAACTTGATTTAACTCGCGCAAAAGGGCGTAGATGCCTTCTTGGCTTTTACGGTCAACACCAGTAGATGGTTCATCAAGTATGATGAGGTCAGGATTACCGCCGATGAGGGCACGAGCGATAGATACGCGCTGTGCTTGACCACCAGATAGTTTGCTAATTAAACGGTCTTTGAACTCCGTCATATTGGTGAGTTCTAAGACACGATCTACTTCATGTTTATTTTTAATTTTTAATAGCTTACGGTAGGAATCAAGTATTTCTTTTACCGTAATAGGAAAGCCTGCATGAGAGAAATCATTCTTTTGAGATACATAGCGAATGTTGTTTGTATCTCGTTTGATAGAGCCTTTTACAGGTTTAAGGAACCCTAAAATGAGGCGTAGCAAGGTGCTTTTACCACACCCATTATCCCCAACGATGGATATATAATCACCACTGTGAATATGTAAGTTAAGGTCATTCAACACATAAGGTGGCTGACCTTGATAGGAAAAATAAAGATGTTCAATAGATAACATATAAAAACCACTTTTCTAATTGACAAAATCTTGAGTAAGTTTATACTATAACTATATTACAAATGCAACTGAGTCGCAACTGCAACTATAGAATGGTTTGTATTCTGTATATGCATAGCGATCAGGATTTTACAAAGGAGGACTACGATGGTCAAGAAACTGGTTTTGTTAATGATAGGCATTATGATGGCTGGCTCTATTTGCAGGCTGTGGTAATGATGCACCGAAGGAACAAGCAGCTAAAAAAATCCAAGTGGTAACAAGTTTTAATGCAATGGCTGAGTTTACAAAGGCTATTGGTGGTGACAAGGTAGAGGTATCTACTATTATACCAGATGGCGTAGAACCACATGATTTTGAATTGAAGCCTGACAATATGAAACAATTGGCAACAGCTCAAGTATTCGTGTACAACGGTTTCGGTATGGAACCTTGGGCACAACAAGCGATTGATGCGGCTAAAAATAGCAAGCTCATCACTGTTGTTGCTACAGAGGGCGTAGAAGCTATCAAAAATACTGATCCTGAAGAAATTAAAGAACATGGTGCGGAAGATCCTCATGCATGGTTATCTTTGAAAAATGCTAAAATTGAAGTGAAAAATATCAAGGATGCCCTTGTAAAAGTTGACCCAGCAAACAAGGATTATTATGAAAAGAATTATACTGAATACGTTGCTAAATTAGATGCAATGATTAAAAAATATGAAGAGCAATTCGCTAAAGCTCCTCATAAAAACTTCGTTACTGGTCATGCAGCATTTGCGTACCTATGTCGTGACTTTGGTTTGGAACAAAATAGTGTAGAAGATGTATTTGCTGAAGGCGAACCAAATGCGGCGCAATTGGCTGAACTCATCAAGTATTGTAAAGAAAACAATATCACTACTATCTTTGCAGAAGAAATGGCTAGCCCAGAAGTATCCAAAACTTTGGCACACGAAGTTGGTGCTAAGGTAGAAACTATTTACACTATCGAAAGTAACGAAGATAATAAAACATACTTAGAACGTATGGATGAAAACCTTACAAAAATTGCAGCATCTTTGAAATAAGATGAACGAAAAAGCAGCCCTTATAGGGCTGCTTTTTTTTAGTTCTACGCATTGTGCGTAAGATTTAAAGTTGTAATATCTATAATTTTGGGGCCTATAGTATAATATATATAATGAAAATAAATTAAAAGGAGGTCCAACATGGTTATCACTAATAGATTGGGGATTACCGATTCCCCAACATTGGCTAGAGAAGAAGAACGAATTAGTAAAAAAGCGGCAACAACATTATTTGAAAAAAACTTACTTAATAACATGTCTAGTGGTACGTGGACTACCTTGCAAAAAATACATACTATATTATTTCAAGATATATATGATTTTGCTGGTACATTGCGGACTGTGAATATTGCAAAAGGAAATTTCCGCTTTGTTCCTGTCATGTATCTTGCTGAAGCGGTTAGAACTATTGAAGATATGCCCCAATCTACCTTTGATGAAATTATAGAAAAATATGTAGAAATGAATGTAGCCCATCCTTTTAGAGAGGGGAATGGGCGGAGTATGCGATTATGGCTTGATCATATGCTGTGTACAGAATTACTAAAGACTATAGATTGGAGTCAAGTTGATAAAGAGCAATATTTATCTGCTATGGAACGAAGTCCAGTAAATGATTTAGAAATTAAAACTGTCCTAGCTAAGGCGCTTACAAGTGATATCAATAATCGAGAATTATTTATGAAAGGCCTTGACCATAGTTATTATTTTGAAGGCTATCAATTATTTAAGAGTGAGGATTTATAAGGTATAGTATTATGAATGGTTTGTTTGGTCCTTATATAGAAAAATGGATGCATTTGATCACTATTAAGAATATGTTATTATTAGCTGTTATATCAGCAATCATAACTGACTTGGGGTTACATATATTATCGCTAATTTTCTCCAAAAGCCCATTTTTTAAAACATTTATTTGGGAGATTATAAGCCCCGTAGAGATTGAGGTAGTGCCTATCGTTGGATATGTACTTGGAATTGTAGCATTTGTTCTCGCATCTTCTGGTATTTTATATGGTATTTTCAAGATCTTTAAGGGGCAGGTTACATATAAGCAACTAGTAGCAGACTTACTTTTGAATACTTGTATTGCTGGTTGGATTCATTTTATTTTTGTGCTTTTGGCTGCTGCACCTATTTATCTCTTATTAAACTTACAAATTCGAGGTGGGTCGGGGCGGGGGGATTAAGCACCATAGAACTCATTAATGTCTTTATTATGGCACAATTAATGTCTAAGCAATTTAGCCTGAGCCCTTGGATAACGGGTATTTCCTTTTATATAGTATCCTTTATCTTTGGTGTGGGAGGTATAATGTTGTCCATGTCTCTTTAAATACATATGTAATTGAAATATTGATAGATGCTATTAGGTGTCTATCAACTTTTTTATTACTATATTTGTTTGAATAGTTTATAATGAATTTATATTTAATTTAAAAGTGTATTGTGATACAATGATAGAAAAATATGTGCTTTTGATGTATTTGGAGGGGAACATATGGAAACAAAATGGTATTCAGATATTTGGCAGCTTACTGTAGCTCCTTTTAAACGAGGTATTCCACAGATTGTAGAGCATGGATCTTGTCGAAAGGGGTTCTATGCTACTGTGGCTATGGCATTGGTATCTTTGGTATTTTCGGATATTCTACCCGCTCTTGTGAGTACGATATTTGCGGATAAACTTGATGGTGCACTTGCTATTGTGGCAGCTCTTTTTGGGGGCGGTATATTAAATCTAATGTTTGGTTTGCTATTTGCTTTTATTGGTATTGCTATTTATTCTGCTATTTTCTCTTGGGTCGCTAATAAATTTGATGCCAATACTACATATGAGTCTGTGTTAAAAATTATGTGGTATGAACAAGCTTATAACCAGATTATGGGATTAGTATTTTGTATTGCAATAATATTAGTATCAGTGCCATTCTTAGTGGTATTAGGCTTTAATCTTAATTCTACGGTAAATAGTATCGTATGGTTAACTATTGTTATATTTACATTGATTGCTTATTCAGTCTTTACATTCTGGGTGTGGTTGACATTGTTAAGTCGTCAAATCAATAAATCCCGTTTATCCACTTTTGGTATTTCTATTATTACGAGTTTAATTCCAGTAGTCTTTATTGGTATATTAGTAGGCATGGTTATGCTTGCTACATCTAGATAATTACATAGCATGAAAAATATGAAAGCAAGGTATGATTATACCTTGCTTTTGTGCTATAATAATGAACAGAGTATGAATTAAAAATAAAATTATTGTTAGAAATTCGTAATCTTGTGTTGTGTGCTGCATCATTCTATATGGAATGATGCTATTCTTGTTGAGTGAAAGGTGGTGAGAGGTATGATGGCAGGTTTAGTAGAGTTCGTTTATCGCTTATTAAACCCCATTGAAGAAAAAAATCCACGAATGTACCACTATGATGTTACCTATGGGCAGCTTGCTTGGATGCTCGTATTGACGCTCATATGCTATCAATTTACCATCGTTGGTGAAAGTGTCTATTTGGATGCTATACGTGCTTTTATACGCAATTCATCACTATTAGTGAAGTGGCAAATGTTTTCACTTCCCGTAGGGCAGCATGAAATACAAGTCTTTTTTGAGCAGCTAAGTAAACCTCGTGAGTTTTGGAATGTAGGTCGTTTTACATGGGTGATTTTAAAAGCGGCGCTTATGTCTGGTATCTTGATAGGTTACGCTATGTTGCAAAAGCGTAAGTTCTATATCCGCGGCGTAGTCACTGGGGTTTTACACATGATGGCCTTTGCTCAATTAGTAGTAGCTATGATTACTCTTACGGCAGGTATTATGTTGATTCTTACGACCATACCAATTCTGCTACAAGCTATTATTGGGTTTTTGTATGATTGTATTATGCATTCTTAGTACTGTATTGTTACTACAGACCATGGGTCGTATTGCAGGGGCTTGTATTGATGGGAGTGCTTTATGAAGGTCTAAGCATTATGTTAATCGCTATTTTAGCATCACTATTATGTGAAGTGCTATATACATTAACTCGATAATATATGAGGAGTATTATGACTTGGTATAAGGATATATTGCATTTATTCACGAAATTAAGTGAACAATCCTTTCAAAATATTATTAGAAATGGATCCTATACTCGAGCTATACTAAATCTTATAATGTCTACAATTGTATTATATGTAATGACTTATGCGTTGCCTTTGATAGTGAAAGCCGTATCTCCTGCATTAGGCATAAAACGCATGACTGGTCTCACACATTTTGATCTGGTTAGTGCTTTGGCAAATGCATCATTTTTAATTTTTCAAATTATCATAGGTGCCTTTGTTATATGGCGATTACTAGTATTGCTAGGTGGTACTGGGACCTATAGGGGCGTGATGCGGAACTATATTTATGGCTTAGCCTATACGAATGCACTCCGTACCGTAGTATTGGTGTTGGTTCATATAGTGGGTCTTATATTATTATATCTATCTATGCCGAAATACATAGGTGATATGGCCTATCTTGTTACCATGTTTAGTCAGTATTACGCTGTTTTTATAGGGGCACAACTCATGCGCCGCTATGTTAATCTAGGAATCGTTAAAAACATATATTATTATGTTTATTGTGGCGTTGCTATCAGTGTCAGTATTGCCTCATTGGATCCGATTTGTACATACGCTAGTTAAATAATTTAATACTGTACTGTAGTATAACCGCAAGATGAAAGTCTTGCGGTTTTTTTATCGTTTAATTTATATTAAAATTAATTATATATAATTTAAATCTGAGAATTTATGATATAATTAAATTTATAGTATAGTTGAGAGCGGAGTTAGTTATGGATACGACATTTTTACAAGAAATATCCCTGCTGGTGCGTTCACCGAAGAAGGGGAATAGATGAAATCTTCTGGTTTGGTACCCTAGAAAAGGGTATTAAAGCTGGTCTTGCCGGTTGGTGTGCCACCCATATTTTGGGATTTGCGTTAGGCATTATACTATACCTTTGGCCATGACCTTTGGAGGTTTTTTATTTGGCTTTATTCCTGCTGTATATGGCATATTTTCTATATTGAGAGAGATATTAGGCCTTGGTATATATTGGTTTGTTGGTAGCTTTATACTGTGGAAATTACTGAGCGTTCTTTAGAGCGTGAATTTGATTTCAAGCAAGTATTAATGGGCACTGCTTATGTGGAAGGCTATACCGGGGCACTGGGATTAGCATTAATTTTGGTATCTATTATTTGCATTTATATTACGCCATTTTTGATGATCCTATTAGTTCCTTTAGCACTAGCCTATGTTTGTGCCGTTATCTATGTGGCCGTTATACTTTTATCTCGTATTATGAATGTAGAGCCTCTTACAGTAGGGGCTGTTTATGTGGTATTATTTATTATAAATCTTTATATAACTGGATTATGCGCATACTATTTGCGTAACTATATGAAAAACCTCCTAGTTTATACTAGGAGGTTTTTTGTTGCTTCATAATGTTGTAATAGCAGTTCTACATTATCTTCGTCGTATTCGATTTGTTGGGACCATCTTGCCACTTGTTTAAGTGGAGAGCCTTCGAGGGCACTTGTCATAAGTATGTATTCCACACCATCCTTAGCATAGGAAAGAATGGCTTCTAAAGAATAATCTGCTAGCATATCGATTTGACGATATAAGATGTATTGGAATACCTTGTTGAATAGGCTCATATCGTGAGTGGCAACATAGGTTTGAACAGAGGTAGTGAGTTTATCTATATCATGAGATAATGCACTGATTTGTGCAGTCCATTCTTCATCGATAGGCTCTGTTGTGCCATATAGATCTAATAGTCTTGTATAATACTGTGCGTCAGGGGATGGAATATATTGAAATAGTGCTGGATCTATATCAAAGGCTAATAGTTCAAATATATTCTGAATAGTTAAACGTTCATCAGGACTAAATTCGCCGTTATCGTCTTCAATAGTAAAGATTACTTGATTAGAATGCATGTCTTCTGTCAGCAGTTCTACCGATGCTTCACAGGATAAACCAACCCCACATAGCTCGAGGTCCTCAATATATTTATAAAATCGCGGATGCATGTGACATGTATCGCATAGGCCTTCTTCACCTAGTTCGAGCACCACCTTACAGAGGCCATTTTCATTGAGTAACGGACACATAGGTTGTTCTTTAGAAAAGACGAAATGGCTACCTTCGTCATCGACAGTGATGGCTTGTCTTAAGCTTTCACCAAGAGGTCCTGTCATGGCATGATAGCGTTCAGCAGTGGTCTCGTCAATATCGATGGTCCACAGTTGGCAGCATGTATTTTCACATCGATCTGCTTTGCATTGAAATGTGTGATATATAGTAGGATATATTGAAATCATAATGGTCTCAACTTGTAGTAAAAAATATTCTACGTGCATTGTATCATAGGGCAGTGGTCTATGCATTAATATTATAAATAAAGATTAATAAATCGTATCGATTTAGTGTATAATTGTATATATACACTATGGTCCTGTTTGAGAGATGGAGGAGCCTATGAAATCCTTATTTATAAAAGGTAGCCTTGTATTAGCCTTGGCAGCAGTGTTCGGTATGCCAAATGCAAGTGCGGCGCCTTTAGTAGCAGTAGAACCAACTATTGCAGTTGTTGATGGAAACCATGCAGCGATTGTAGGTGCAAATGGTTTATTGAATGCATTTATTCAAAATCATCCAAATGCAGCTATCACTGAAATCTCTTTTGATGCGGATGGTGGTCAAATTAGATATGATGTAGAAGGTGTTGATGAAAGTGGTAAATATGAGCTCACTTATATCTATGCAACAAATCAAATCTTTGAAAAACGTGAAGGTGACTTCCATAAATCCTTAAAGAAAAAATCCTTTGATCCTCGTGAAATCTTGCCGCCTGCAGCGGTAGTTAACTTTGCCTATGCTCAAACACTAGGCAAAGCAACAAGCCTTAATGCGTGGTCTGTACAATATGATAAAGGTAAAATAGTATACAAAGTTAGGTTCGGTACAGAAGGTGACAAAGAGGTCGATGTACGCATTGATGCTATGAATGGTACGTTGTTGTCTGTTAAATTTGATGACTAAACATTTGCCTGTGATTAGTAAATACAACTTAATAGTAGAAGGCTTATTATCTTAAATATAAGAATTAAACTCCTTAAAATTATCTTTTTTTGTAGAAAAGGATAGTTTTAAGGAGTTTTTTTGTGAACATTTGCTCATGAAAGGGGATATTTACATTATGAGAATTACAATGAGTGGCTTCTGTTCCTTTATTTATGGGAAAAATGGCTTTTTAGAGTTAGTTCATAGAATACTTAGTTGTAAATCGAATACTATAGAATTTCATTGAAATTACATATAAATTCATTTTATTCTCACTCCAAAATAAGCTAGACCGGTGAGTTCTACATTTTTATTTCATAGATTATCGATAATATGTGTCCAGTCAAAAGACAGAACTCAAATATATCGGGAGTTTCCAGATTATATATCTACAGTCCACGCTAGATATATGTTTTGGAACTATAACGATGACACCGAGTTGGTTGAAAATATATATGCGTAATATTGCATGTATATGAATTATCAAGGAGGATATTATGAAAAAATCTATTTTGAAAAGCAGTATTGCTTTAGCAGTAGCTGGTGTATTTGGTGCTACTGTAGCAGTAACAGCAGCTGAACAAGCAACACCGGTTCCTGTAACTCAAGAGGTAGCAGCTACTGCAGCTCCTGTCGCAGAACCTGCTACGCATCAAGTAGTTCCTACCATTCAAGTGACTCCAGCAGCTAAAGTAGAAGCAGCTCCAGCAGCAGCTAAAACAGAAGTAGCTCCTGCAACAGCTAAAGTAGAAGTAACTCCAGCAGTTAAAGTTGTACCAACAGCGGCTAAAGTTGAAGTGGCTCCAGTTGCACCAGTAGCTCAAGATACTACACCAGTTCCAACAGCAACTCAAGATGTAAAAGCTCCAGTTGCTCAAGACACTGTAGTTCCAGCAGCAGCTAATCCTGCAGCAGCAACTCCTACAATTGAAACTGCAGCGGTGGCAAAAGCTCCTAGCGAAGCTAAATTAGTACGTGCAGCAGATAAAAAAGTAGAAGCTAATAAAGACGAAAAAAATACTAAAAAAGCGCAAGCACATAAAGCGCCTAAAGTAAAAGCTGACAAAGCAGTTAAAGCTGACAAAGCTGTAAAAGAAACTAAAGAAGTAAAAGCAGATAAAAAAGCTGACAAAAAAGAAACTACTAAAGAGGAAAAAAAAACTCTAAAAGTGGAAAATCACAACCTAGCACAACAAGTAAGCAAGCAGGCGTAGTCGATCAAAATAGTATTTTCGTAATTGGTGCGAATTATTTAATCGATCAATTTGAAAATAAATATGGCGACTCTAAGATTACTAAAGTATCCTTCAAAGCTGCCGACAAAACTGCTATTTATGAAGTAGACGGTTTCAATGCTAGTGGTGCCCATTCCATTACTCTAGATGTGGCAACTGGTAATGTAGCTGAAGGTACTCCTAAAGCATATGATGCATCTATGGAAGCTAGTGCTATTGATGCTGGTACTGTGTTACCTCCACATGTGGCGATCAATGCAGCCTTCGCACAAACTGGTAATATAGCAACTGGTATTAACTCTTGGTCTGTAGTGAACCAAAATGGTAAACCTATATATACTGTAGAGTTCCATGATGCACAAAACAAACCTGTATCCATCGCATTGGATGCTAAAACAGGTATGGCAGTAAAATAAGCTAATCCTAAGCCTATCCTACTGTAAAGCAAACCCCTTTAATACACGAACACTAAACACATAATACTATACACACATACATAATACACTTACACACATACACAATACACTTACACACACAATAAACAATTACACACACGCAGCCCTCTGGATTGGATAGACAAACATTGACTCTCTCCTATGCCGTCTGTCGTTCAGAGGGGCCCCTTATGCATTGTGGTTCCCTCCCAATCATAAGATTATATACTTGGTATATAATACTCTCTCTCACAATAAGAACGTAACTGCTTTACAGTACGCTAGGTATAGGGGAGCAGGAAAGCCCGTAATACATGTAGACCGCTGCATGTACTACGGGCTTTTTCTAAGCTACTATAAAACTAAATTTGAATGATATCAGTGTTATATGAACTGAAAATATAAAAAGCGCAGATACGATAATGTATATCTGCGCTTCTTGTATATGGAGCCTTTACTATTAGTAACAATAGTGGGCCTTTTATATGTATTGTCTAGGTACGCGCTCAGAGAAACCACAGAAGATTTCATATGGAATCGTAGAGGCAAGGGCGGCAATCTCGAGTGCAGAGATGCTTTCATGACCTTGGGAACCTAAAAGCACAACCTTATCACCAGGTTGTACAGTAATTGTATCAGGCACGGCTACCATGAATTGATCCATACAGATGCGGCCCACTACAGGACAACGTGTGCCATGAATGAGGACTGTACCGCGGTTGGATAAGCTACGAGGGTATCCATCTGCATAGCCTACAGGAATGGTAGCAATCGTCATTGGTTCAGGTGTTACATAGGTAGAACCATAACCGATACCTTCACCTGCTTCTAGTCGCTGTACATGTACTACTTCGCTATGGAAGGAGAGGACCGGTTTTAACCCTAATCGATTTGGCACATCAAGGGATGGCATAATGCCGTATTGAATAATGCCAGGACGGGCATCGGTAAATAAGCTGTCTTTTACGGATAATAAGCCAGCACTATTGGCAAGAGAGAAGCGATAGTCCGCATCAGGTCTAAATGCACGAATTTCATCGACCATTTTATGGAATTTTTGCGCCTGTCCATGAGCGTGGCTTTGATCCGCCGCATCGGCGTTACTCATATGAGAGAAGAAACCGTCTACCTCAAGATTTTCGTAGGACTCAACGCGTTTGATAAACTCAACAGCATCCTCTGGTTTAATACCAATACGATGCATGCCTGTATCAACGGCGACTGCAACGCGGATAATCATATCGTGATTTTCTGCTACCTTGTCGAGTGCTTCTAAATCGGTAGATTCGCATACAGCTGGAATGGAATTTGTGTCTGCTACAAGCTCAAATGATTGTGGGCGTGTAAGACCTAGTAGGTAGATTGGTACCATAATACCTGCGTTGCGAAGTGGAACAGACTCTTCAGGAATGGCAACGGCTAAGGATTCATAACCTTCTTCAACGGCAATACGGCCCATCATAACGCTGCCGTGCCCATATCCATTGGCCTTGATAACAGCTGTGGATGTGCTCCATTCCGGTAAACTATCTTTAATTTTACGCAAGTTCTCGCGAACGAGACTTGTATTTATGGTCAAATAGGTGGGTCTCATGGTATTCCTCAATTCTATATAACATTAATATAATTGTATAACTTTTAGGGAATTACACAATACTTTTGTGAAAGTTTTATACAGAAATATTGGTTTTATTTTTAATTTTTTAGGCTTTCTGCATATATTATATACAATAATTGTGAAAGTATACTAATTAATATAGTTCTCTATGATATTAATAGTATAAAATCATATAAATAATAGTATAATTTATAGTAAGGTATGATATATGCTTTTTCTAGCTAATAGATTGGTTATGAATGATATAGACAAAATTGTAGTCATCTAACATCGTGAACATAGCCAGATTACTTGTAGGTTTGAAATTAATAAATATATAATATAGCATCTATGTAGGAGGTTCTCATGAGCGAACGTGTAGTAGTAGTAAACGCAAGTAAAATGAATTATGACCATGCATTAGATTTCTCCGTATTATCTAATGATGTACAGGTTTATGATAATAGTACAAACGAAGAGCTTATTGAGCGTATCCAAGGGGCTCGTGTAGTAGTAACAAAAGAGCTTCTCTGTTAATGCTGAGTTACTTTCACAATTTCCAGATACAGTAAAGCTCATCGTAGAAGCCGGTACAGGCTATAATAATATTGATCTTAATGCAGCGAAGGAACGAGGTATTACTGTGTGCAATATTCCAGCGTATAGCACAGAGCGTGTAGCGCATACGGTAATCATGATGATCCTCAATTTTGCATCTACAATGCAAAAACAAATCGGCATGCTTGCAAAAGGTGATCGCAGCAACTTTACAAAATATTTGCAAGTGAGCCACACAGAGGTAAATGGTAAAACATTAGGTGTGGTTGGTGCTGGTCATATCGGCATGGAAGTTATCAAAGTAGCAAAAGCGCTTGGTATGAATATCTTGGTTCATACACGTACACCAAAAGCTGATGGCGACGGTATTCGTTATGTAAGTCTTGATGAATTACTAGAAAATAGTGATTATATTACATTGCATTGCCCATTGAATGACCAAACTAAGCACATGATTAATAAAGAAACCATCGCCAAGATGAAGCCAAATGCTGTTATCGTCAATACAGGTCGTGGTCCTCTTATTAATGAAGCCGACCTTTGTGAAGCATTAGCAGGCTAAACGTATTGCAGGTGCAGGTCTTGATGTACAAGAGGTAGAACCTCCAGCAGAGGATAGCCCTCTATATACATTAGATAATGTTATCATTACACCTCATATGGGATGGAAAGGCCTTGAAACACGCCAACGCTTGGTAGGTATCATTCGTGACAATGTACAAGCCTTTCTTTAAAGGTGAACCTATTAATGTAGTATCTAAATAAATACAATAAGAGCCGTCCCCGGTTGTGTGGGGGCGGCTCTATTGTTTATAGGGGCTATCATAGATCAAGTCTTTGTATATATATGTATATATATCAAGGGAGGTAGTTATCCTCAAACTTGATTATGATTGATGTTGTGTTTTGATGGGACTCCACCAATGGCGTCGATAGGCCTTGATGCCTTCCACCACGGTTCTTGTCGCTTTAGCTGCTAAATCTTTTGTTGCAGCTGGTATGCCCTCTAGGCGATAGGTAATTCCTAACTCCTTATATTTAGCAGTACCCATAACGTGATATGGTAAGCAATCAACGGCTTGTAAGTTTTTCAGGGATCCTAGGAAAAAGCCTAGACGATAGTGATGATCTGCATTATCTGTAACTGTAGGAACTACAACGTGACGAACCCAAATGGGAACTTCTACGTCTGCTGTCAATCGAGCAAAGCCGAGAATAGGGCTCTAACGATTTGCCAGTTAACCACAGATGTTTATCAGGATCTATTTCTTTAAGGTCTAGGATGACGAGACTAGTGACACTGAGTAGCTTACGGTAGGCCACCTCTTGGTGGGGATCAAAACAAATTCCACTTGTATCTAAACAGGTATGGACGTTTCTTTCACGGAAATATGTGAAAAGCTCCGTAACAAAGTCGATTTGCATTAGAGCTTCCCCACCTGTGACGGTGATACCACCATTAGCATAGAATTGGCGGTTACGTTCGTACTGGTCCCACAATTCCTCAACAGTCATGAATTTAACATCATCGCTAATTTCATTCCATGTGTCGGGATTGTGGCAATAAGCACAACGCATGGGGCATCCTTGGAGAAAAACCACCATGCGCATGCCTGGACCATCAACCGTACCCATCGTTTCGACCGAATGAATACGTCCTGTCATAGGAAACCTCGATTAGATTTGTTGATGGAATGTACGGGAAATAACTTCGTCCTGTTGTGCTTTAGTCAATTTGCTGAAGTGTACTGCGTAACCAGACACACGAACAGTCAATTGAGGGTACAACTCAGGATGCTTTTTGAGCGTCTAACAATGTTTCGCGAGTGAACACGTTAACGTTCAAATGATGACCGCCTTTTTGGGAGTAGCCATCCAATAACTCTACCAAGTTATCAACTTGTTGTTGGTTGCTCATGGGTATTGCCTCCTTTCAACCAAGACTAACACTTGTATCGGTGCCGGTGAAAGCAGTCCGATACTATGGAAGACGTTATTTATCTTCCTTTATAGTAACATTCGGTTCGCTACATGCGAAGTTTGTATTGGAGTTAGGTAATTGAGATGGATCTAACTCGATATCAAAATCGCTGACGGACACAAATGTTTCACCAGATTTACCTAATGCGTCAGGAATGATAGAGAAGGTATTGGAAATACCATCGGAGCTATCACGCCATGGCATTTTTGCTACGGATGCCAACGAAGAAATAGCACCGTGAGTATCACGACCATGCATTGGGTTAGCACCAGGAGCGAAAGCTTCACCCGCTTTACGGCCATCTGAGTGGAACCTGTTGCAGTACCATATACTACGTTGGAAGTAATTGTTAACAAGCTCATAGTAGGAACGGATTGACGATATGTAGGATGTTTACGAATTTTATTCATAAATGTGGAAACAACTTTGCTGCCAAGCTATCTACACGATCGTCATCGTTACCATATTTAGGGAAGTCACCTTCGATTTCGAAATCAACAGCGATGCCGTTTTCGTCGCGAATAGGTTTTACCTTAGCATATTTAATAGCAGACAAGGAGTCAGCTACTACGGATAAACCAGCAATACCAGTTGCAAACCAACGAGTTACTTTGCGGTCATGCAATGCCATTTCTAGTTTTTCATAAGCGTATTTGTCGTGCATGTAGTGAATGATGTTCAATGCGTTTACATATACGCCTGCTAACCATTCCATCATGTCGTCGAATTTTTCCCATACTTCGTCGAATTCTAAGTATTCGGAAGTGATAGGGCGGTATTTAGGGCCAATTTGTTTCTTTAATTTTTCGTCAACGCCGCCATTGATTGCATAAAGCAAGCATTTTGCCAAGTTGGAACGAGCGCCGAAGAATTGCATTTCTTTACCAATACGCATTGGGGATACACAGCATGCAATAGCGTAGTCATCACCAGAGTTAGGACGCATTAAGTCGTCGTTTTCGTATTGGATGGAAGATGTTTCAATAGATAATTTCGCACAGAAGCGGCGGAAGCCGATTGGCATGCGAGGGGACCACAATACAGTGAGGTTTGGTTCTGGAGCAGGACCAAGGTTAGTCAATGTATGTAGGTAACGGAAGGACATTTTGGAAACTAATGTGCGGCCGTCAGTACCCATACCACCGATGGATTCAGTTGTCCAAACACAGGATCGCCTGTGAACAAGTTATTGTATTCGTGAATACGTGCGAAGCGAACCATGCGCAATTTCATGATGAAGTGATCTACGAACTCTTGGATTTGCTCTTCTGTGTATGTGCCATTGCGAAGGTCACGTTCTGCGTAGATGTCTAGGAATGTAGAGTTACGGCCGATGGACATAGCAGCACCGTTTTGCTCTTTAATAGCGCCAAGGTAGCCAAAGTAAATCCATTGCATAGCTTCTTTAACGTCTTTAGCTGGCTCGGAAATATCGTAACCATAGGACGCAGCCATTTCCTTCAATTCTTTCAAGGAACGGATTTGTTCTTGGATTTCTTCGCGGTCGCGAATTACGTCTTCCAGCATATCGCCCATAGTAATGTTGAATTGTTCTTTTTTCTTCGATGAGGTAGTCAATACCATACAAAGCGATACGACGATAGTCGCCAATGATACGGCCACGGCTGTAAGCATCAGGCAAACCAGTTACGATATGCGCTGTGCGAGCGGCACGCATTCTGGTGTATATACATCAAATACGCCATCATTGTGAGTTTTACGATGTTTTTTGAAGAAGTCTTCTGTTTGCGGATCCATTTTGAAACCGTATTCTTCAATAGCGGATTTCGCTGTACGCAAGCCACCATAAGGGAACATAGCGCGTTTTAGTGGTTTATCAGTTTGCAAACCAACGATTGTTTCGAGGTCTTTGTCGATATATCCTGGCGCATGGGCAGTAATGTGTGTGGCCACGGAAGTATCGGCATCAAGCATGCCGCCTTTTTCACGTTCTTCTTCATAAAGCTTCATTACTTGATCCCATAATTTTGTCGTTCTTTCTTGTAGGACCAGCAAGGAAGGAATCGTCCCCTTCATAGGGGATATAGTTTCTTTGAATAAAGTCGCGTACATCAACGGCTTTATCCCACACACCTGTGTTAAAATCTTTCCATGCAGTATGTTGCATTTTGCACCTCCATAAAAGGATATAACTATAGATTTCTATGCCTATAGTGTACAATGTTTGTCCTGATTTAACAAATTTTAAATGATATATATTTTCAATACATACTATGCGATTTTCGTAAGAATGGATGTTATTTGTAATTTAATAATATTGAAAACACTATGTAAATACATTAAGAATAAGCTTATTTACTTAATTTGTTTTGATTCTGATTTTGAAAGACTAATTATTGCATTATCTTTAAATAATGAAAATTCATATCAATAAATAGAGAGCGCTCGATATATTGTGATGGATCTTCTTGGAATTGTAGGGCCTTATTATGGTAATATTTAGATAGTATTGATTATGAAATTACGTAGAAAGGTAGATGCTAATGACAAATCGTATGAAAGCCATTTTAGGGGCATCTGCCACAATCGCTGTATGGGCAACAGCCTTTCCTTTTGGTAAGTTGGCTTTGCAATCAGTAGATGCATTGACACTCTCTGTAGCAAGAGTGATAGGTGGTGCTATACTCATGCTAATTATTGGTGTATTCAAAGGATTACACATCCCTACATCTTGGCGTGAGTGGGGTATATATATTTTGTTAGGTGCTACAGGGAACTTCCTTTATCAAATTGTGTTTAATGAGGGATTGCGAACAATACCGGCCGCTACATCTAGTATTATTATGGCTTTGACACCGATGACTACAGCATTGATGGCATTGGTAGTCTATAAGGATAGAATACGCCCTATAGGTTGGCTCTTCACCATAACTGCTTTTGTAGGGGTAGCCATCATTATCCTTTGGAATTCCACTCTGACCATTCCAATGGGGGCCATATGGACGTTGATTGGTATGATACTGTTTGCGGTTTATAATATTCTAAATCGCGGGCTTAGTCTGAAAGGTTATGACTCTATTACTATCGCTATGTGGTCCATGTTTACAGGTGCCATTATGGCACTACCTTTTGCAGATCATGCTATTGAAATGATTGGAGCTGCACCAATTACTGCAAAGCTTGCTATGGTATACCTAGCATTCTTTTCCAGTGCATTAGGATTCGTATTCTGGAGCTATGCCTTTGAACATGCTGAAAAAGTTTCAGATGTAACTAATTTTATGTATATCTCGCCAATCGTGGCAGCCGTAGTAGCAGCCTTTTTATTAGGCGAATATCCTAATATGGGACTCTATATTGGAGCGCCCATTATACTAGGATCATTGTTCTTATTTAATCGATATAGATGATAGGTTTGATGTAAAGGACCAAAAGTATATAGATACGAAAAGAACCTCAACATTTTTGTTGAGGTTCTTTTTGTGTTTGACAGTCATTATAAATTGTAGTAATCTAAGTATACAATTAAAACATACCTTAAAGATATGTTTTAGAAAGAATATTAATTCCTACTAATATGCGTAGGGAAAGAGGTGGTACAGTGATTGCTATACGAAATGTAACGAAAGAGTTTGACGTTAATAAGCAAAAGGTTACTGCATTATCTGATGTAAACTTTACCATAGAAAAAGGCGATATATTTGGCATTATTGGCTTTAGTGGAGCTGGTAAATCTACACTGCTGCGCATGATTAATGCCTTAGAGGTACCTACCTCTGGTCATGTTGAAATAGATGGTGTGAATATCAATAGTTTAAGTTTTAACGAGCTTAGAAAAGTGCGTAAGCGCATCGGCATGGTGTTTCAACAGTTCAATTTATTGAATGCTAAATCTGTGTATGATAATGTTGCGATTCCATTGATTCTAAATAAGGTTCCTAAATCAGAAATTGATAGGAAAGGTTAAAACCTTGTTAGACTTTGTTGATTTAGGGGACAAAGCAAATGCCTATCCTGGAGAATTATCTGGTGGTCAAAAGCAGCGCGTTGGTATTGCCCGTGCGTTAGCTACAGATCCATCAATTCTGCTTTGCGATGAAGCAACAAGTGCTCTTGATCCAGATACAACAGAGTCTATTCTTCAATTATTGGAGCGCGTTAATCGTGAACTTGGGGTAACGGTGATTATCGTCACTCATGAGATTGATGTAATTCAAAAAATTTGTAATCGCGTTGTGGTTATGGAGCATGGAAAGCTCATAGAGAGTGGCTCCGTACTTGAGGTGTTTAGTAAACCTAAACATGAAACAACGAAACGATTTGTACGTACTGTAATTCCTGATGAAATTCCATCAACAGTGAAACATACCTTGGCTTGTGATAAAAGGCCTTATACAATACTTAAAATGCACTTCTTAGGAAATAATACGACTGATAATGTTTTATATCATATTAACAAAACCTTTGATTTAGAAACAAGTGTATTATTTGCTACCGTAACAGAGCTAGAACATACAGTACTTGGTATTTTTATTGTTCAGTTTATTGGTGATGATCTTGAGGTGGGCAAGGTAAAAGAATATCTTGTAACCCAAGGCATTGAATGGCAGGAGGTGGCACTATAATGGACTTCTTCATGCAAGAACTTGGTGTTCCAGGTTCGCAGTTATTACTAGCTGCAGAACAAACATTATACATGGTGTTCCTGTCTCTCTTCATCGGCACCATACTAGGGCTGATTATCGCAGTTACACTAGTGGTAACAAATCCTAATGGTATTGTTAAAAACAGCATTGTTTACACCATTACAAACACAATTGTTAATATTGTGCGTTCTGTACCATTTATTATCTTAATGGTGTTTATCTTACCGTTGACTAAGATGATTGTTGGTACTCGGGTTGGTACAACGGCGGCTATCGTACCACTTGTTATATTCATTGCGCCTTATCTTGCTCGACTCTTTGAAAACTCTATTTTAGAGGTTAATAAAGGCATTATCGAGGCTGCACAATCGATGGGTGCATCCCATTTTGAGGTGATTTGGCATTTCCTTTTACCAGAGGCAAAGGGTTCGCTTATCTTATCCATTACAACAGGTACTATTGGCCTTATTGGTGCTACTGCTATGGCTGGTGCCATTGGCGCAGGCGGTGTAGGTGACTTGGCCCTTACCTATGGTTATGAGCGGTTGAACTTCCCATTGATGTTATTTACCGTTGTTATTTTGATTATTTTTGTTCAAATTATTCAAACAATAGGTAACTACTTTGCACGTCGTGCGCGTCGTTCCTAATTTGATGAAATAGATTTTAGTTATATTGATTGTAAAAGTATAGGAGAAATGTACTATGAAATTTAAAAAACTTCTTGCCCTTGGCGCGGCATTAGTATTTAGCGTAGCTTTTATCGCAGGCTGCGGTTCCAATAATAGCGATAATGGTGCTAAAAAGGAATTATCCTATAGTAAGTCTCAAGGCCCTTACTCTGAATTATTTGAAAAAGGTGTTAAACCAATTTTGGAAAAACAAGGCTATACCTTCAAAGGTGTAGATATGTCTGACTTGGTACAAGCAGACCAAGTGTTGAGTGATGGTGAAGTAGATTTCAACGTTGAACAACATACAGCATACATGAAAAACTTCAACGAAAAACAAAATGGTCATCTTGTAGCGTTGACTCCAATTCCAACAGTGCCAGCAGGTATCTTTAGCGGTTCTAAAACCTCTCTAGACCAAGTGGCAGATGGTGATACAATTGCAGTACCAAATGATGCATCTAACATGGCTCGTGCTTATGCGCTATTGCAAAAAATCGGTTGGATTAAACTTGATCCTAACAAAGATTTAGCGACAGTAACACAAGCTGATATCATTGAAAACCCTAAACATCTTAAATTTACAGAAATGAAATCTCCTTACAATTCCTTCTGTACGTACTGACTTTGACTATATCGTTATTACCGGTGCTATCATTTATAATGCAAAAATTGATCCTAAATCTGCATTGGCAAATGAAGACGTATTGCCACAATGGTTGTTACAAGTTGTAGTTAATGAAAAAAATAAAGATGCACAATGGGCGAAAAGACATCGTAGCAGCTTACCACTCTCAAGAATTTAAAGACTATATGGAAAAAAATAACAACGGCCTATGGTTCGTACCTAAAAGGTGAATAGAATATAATAATGTGATATATAGGCACGAACAGCTATATAGGAAATAAAAGAACCCCTATTAAGTTTTTACTTAGTAGGGGTTCTATTTATATGAGATAACATGAGGATATTATTGGCTGATACAAGGGAGGGACCTTTGGTAGATTGACTTATACTGTCATGCCCGCCGCATAGTTTTCATAGAGTTCTTTATAGTGACCACCGCGCTGTATCAGTTCTTGGTGTGTCCCTTGTTCTACAATGGTGCCATTTTCAACAACTAGTAGGAAGTCTGCGTTTTTGATTGTAGATAAGCGATGGGCAATAACGATACTAGTACGACCTTTAAGGAGTGGTGTTCATGGCTTTTTGAACCTCCACCTCGGTGCGCGTGTCTACGTTAGCCGTTGCTTCGTCGAGGATAAGAATACTAGGGTCTGCCAAGAAGGCACGAGCGATGGTAATCAATTGGCGTTGACCTTGAGATAGGTCATCACCACCTTGTTTGAGCACTGTATCATAACCATTTGGCAAGGTACGGATAAAGTAATCTGCCATGGCTAGCTTTGCTACATATTCGATTTCCTGACGAGTAGCATTTGGCTTACCGTAGCCGATGTTATCAGCAATAGTGCCTGTGAAAATCCATGCATCTTGCAATACCATGCCTACCGTATTATGTAAGCTTTCACGAGATACATCACGAATGTCGATGCCATCAATGGTGATACGGCCTTTCATAATATCGTAAAAGCGCATGATGAGGTTCACCAAGGTTGATTTACCAGCACCTGTAGGGCCTACAATGGCTACCATGGATCCACCAGGAATATGGATGTTGATATCCCTCATAAACACATTGGACGGCGTGTATAGCCAAAATCAACCTGTTCAAAGTCGATAGTGCCTGTATGCGTTATAGAATTCGAGGTATTACCCATTATAGAGGAATCCGAGCCAAGCGTATCTGTGTTAATAGGGGATTTACTATTAGATAACACAAGTTTTCCATTATCGATTTCAGATGGTGTATCTATGACCTCATAAATACGGCCTAAAGCGGCGGCAGTTTCTTGAAATTTTGTCATGATATAGGAACTACGAGATAGAGGATCCGATACTTGGCCTACATAGAGGAAGAAGGCCTGGATATCACCGATAGAAATAGCACCCACGCAACACCATGAGGCCCCCTTGAATAGCGACGAGGCAATAGGTGAATTGATTTAGAAATTTTACAAGAGGTTCTACAAGCTGACTGGTAAAAGCAGCGCTTCGCATACTTTTAAATAGATTTTCATTCAGCACCTGTACTTGATTCGTCGTAGTATCTTCCAGGCTAAAGGTTTGAATGATTGGTTTTCCTATAACGATTTCTTCAATGCCACTATTGAAAGTGCCTAAGGCATTCTGATTTCTAAGGTACACGCGGCGCGCTCGTTTAGATAGCCACGTTAAGCATACGATGCCGACCAGTATAATACCGATAATGGAGGCCCCTAATATAGGGCTAATCCAAAGCATCATAGCAGTAGCACCAATAATGCCGATAATGGCGGATACGAGGCCTGGTACACCTCTACCGATTGTTTCTGCTACAGTATCTAAATCAGACGTAAGGCGGCTTAATAAATCGCCCCGCTGGTGATCGTGAAAGTACTCGATAGGCAATGAGTATAAATGAGTACTCATGCGTGTACGTAAAGCGAGTACTGTCTTTGAACCGATAGAGGCCATCACGTATTCCCCAAAGTAGGTGAATAAGGCATGCCCACTATAGATGGCAATAAGCCAGAGGATGATTGTATCAATAGAGGTAAAGATAGTATTGATATCTTGATCTGTTTGTAATCCACTAACAATAGCATCTACCACTTTACCAAGTAACACTGGAGCGGAGACCTCAAATATAGCCGCAGTAATAAGTGCTAAGATGAGGAGCGCAAGCCAGCCCCATTGGCTTTTAGATTCGATTAGGAAACGACGTAATGGGCTCATGCTGTCACCTCCTGAGATGCTAAAATCTGTTGATATACAGTAGAGGTAGTCGCTAGCTCATTATGTGTGCCATATCCTGCAACTTGACCCCTATTGATGATTAGAATATGGTCTGCTTTTTTTGCGGCACTTACCTTTTGCTCCACAGAAATGAGGGCTGGTCGATTGTCCTTTTGTAATTCCTCATGTAGCGCTGTACGAACAGCACGTTCTGTAGTGCCGTCTAGGGCGGAAAAGCTATCGTCGAATATGAATAAATCAGGTTTACGCACTAAGGCTCTAGCCATGGCAAGGCGCTGCCGTTGACCACCAGATAGATTGGTACCACCTTGGGAAACCGTATACTGGTAACCACCGTCGAGACGATTGATAAACTCATCTGCCTTAGCCAAGTGGCATGCATTTTCTACATCTTCTACTGACAGTACTTGGTTTGATGCGGCTCCATATCGAACGTTCATATCGATAGTTCCGGTAAATAAATAAGCCTTTTGCGGTACATAGCCAATATGAGCGCGCAAGTCATCTACATTCCACTCATAGATGGATTTACCTTTAAAGAGAATATCTCCAGACTCGATAGCGAAGAGGCGAGGGATAAGATTGGTGATTGTACTTTTACCAGAACCGATATCGCCCATAATCGCTAAAGTTTCGCCGTGATGTACCTTAAAGGAGATATTTTCAAGTGCAGGGGACTCAGCATTATCGTAACGGAAGGTAACGTTGCGAAATTCTAAAAGTGGCGTATTATCGGTTGCGGTTGCGGTTGCGGTTGCGGTTGCGGTTGCAGTTGCAGTTGCCGTTTCCATAGCTATAGCATTTTGGTGTTTAGCTTGATTAGTAGAATGCTTAGTAGATTGAGACATTGAATTGGTAATACTACTAGCATATGGTTCAGGGAATGTATCGGTATTTTCGTGTTCTAACAACTCACGAATACGAGCGTAACACACGATAGCTTCCGGGAATGTCGATAATTACGAATATGGCCATGAGCATGCTCAATAGGATGAGGTTTGCATACTCGATAACAGCCATGATATCACCAACTTGTAGGGAGCCCATGCTGACGTTGTAGCCGCCGAACCAGAGAATAGCTACGGTACTCATATTAAATAGAATGAGTATCGTCGGTAAACCGATGGCAAAGGTTTGGCGCAGTTTTTTGTTCAGTTGTGCGGACTCTGTAAAAATAACAATTTCCTTGTCGTTTTCGTAGGTTCTCCTATTGAAAGCTCTGATAACAGGCATACCTACGATATGATCTCGGACTAGATCAGTAATATCATCTAGCTTTAATTGCATAGCTTTGATAATTGGCAAGGCGCGACTTTCAATAAAGATAATGGTAAGTATCATGCAAGCCATAACGGCAAGGATGACGAGACCTAGTTGCCAGCTCTTATAGAAGGTAAGTCCTAGACCGACGCAAATCATGAGTGGCATAGGGAGGATCATATTTAAACCTTCTCCGAGAACAGATTGAATTTTTTCTACGTCCCTGCTTGTGCGCATCAATATAGTGCCGGTACCAAAGTGCGTAAAGTCACGGAGTGAAAAGCATTGTAATGCTTTTACTAGATCGTCACGCAATACCTTGCCTACAGATGCTGAGATATGAGCACTCATAGCAACGCCTAGAATAGCGGATAGGACGGTTAGTAATGCCACAACAAGCATGTTCATACTAGAGCTGGTAATCATCTCTAGGTCGCCTTTGAGGACACCATCATTGATGATGGTTGCCGTTAATGTTGGTATATATAATGTGCCTGCCACGGTGAGTAAGGAAAGAAGCGATACTATGGCAGCAGGAAACCATAAGGGTTTTATATAATGCATAAATGGTTTCATGTGAATCCTTTTGATAAATCAATAATTTTTGATATTTATATTATATTGCATAAAATTAAAATTATCTAGTAGGATGAAATTTATTACTAAAAGTTTATTATCAATTAATAAGTGTTATGATTAAGTTTATATCATCTTATTAAAATTTTTGATATACTAAATAGGCAATTTTTTTGCAATTTTTGTTTTGAAGTAGTAAGGAGAGTTTCTAATGAAGTTGAATTGGAAATTATTCGCACCGCTTGTAGTAGCTATTATTGTATGGCTCATCGGTGCTCCTGAAGGTCTTAGCGCAAATTCTTGGATTTATGTAAGTATTTTCGCAGGCCTCGTGGTAGGTTTGATTTTAGAACCAATGCCACCAGCTTTTATCGGTATCATTGCAGTTACCGTATCTATGTTGTTTAAGGTTGGTCCTGCCCCTGTGGTAGATAAAGCAACCGGTGTCGCTAAGGCGATTACTGATGCGCAAGCTATCAGCTGGGGCCTTAGTGGTTTCTCTAATGCCATCGTATGGTTGATCTTTGCCGCTTTCATGATTGGTATTGGTTATGAAAACTCTGGCCTTGGTCGTCGTATTGCCTTGTTCTTGGTGGCAAAGCTTGGTAAGTCTTCCTTAGGTCTTGGTTATGCCATTGCTATTACGGACCTTGTGTTGGCTCCATTTATTCCAAGTAATGCGGCTCGTTCTGGTGGTACGATTTATCCAATCGTATCTAGTATTTGTCCGATGTTTGATTCCTATCCAGATAAGAACCCTCGTAAAATTGGTTCCTATTTGAACTGGGTAGCGTTGGCAACTACATGTGTATCTAGCTCCATCTTCTTGACTGGTGCGGCGCCAAACCCATTGGCTCTTGAGTTGTCTGCTAAATCTGGTATCGTAGCGGCGAACTGGGGCACATGGTTCCTCGCATTCTTGCCAGTAGGCCTTATCTTGTTCATCATCACACCATTGTTGACGTATGTATTCTGCAAACCAGAGGTGAAAGGTTCCCCTGAAATTGCAGAATGGGCGAAAGATGAATATAAGAAATTAGGCTCCATGACACGCAGTGAAATCTTCATGGCCTTGATTTCTGTATTGGCTCTTGTGTTGTGGATTGGTGCTTCTACATTTAAAGTAAACCCTACAACAACAGCGTTGATCGTTATTATCTTGATGATTTTCACTAAGATTATGACATGGCAAGACTTCCTTGCTAACAAACCAGCATGGAATGTTTTGACTTGGTTCGCTACACTCGTACCTATGGCTTCTGGTCTTAAAAACGTAGGTTTCTTAGAATGGCTTGCTAAATCTGCAGGTGGTTCTTTGGTTTCTTTAGATCCTACAATGGCAGTTCTTGGTTTATTGTTAGCATTCTGCTTGCTTCGTTACTTCTTTGCTTCTGGCACTGCTTATGTAACAGCTATGGTAGGCTTATTTGCTACTTTAATTCTTCAAATTCCTGGCGTTGATCCAGCGCAAGTTATGTTGATTCTGTTAGTGCCGATGGGTATTATGGGTATCCTTACACCATATGGTACTGGTCACAGTCCCCAATCTGGTTTGCTAGTGGCTATAACAAAGGTCCTGAATTCTGGAAATTAGGCGCTATCTTTGGGATTATCTACCTCGCGATCTTTATCGTGGTGGGTATTCCATGGATTCAGTTCGTAATGCCACTTTTAGGATAAAGTGCTCCGCCGCATTGTATCTCCTTGCGCTCCATTCGCTGCAAGTCGCTTAGTAGATACAATGCGGCTTCTTTTTATCCTAAAATGGCAATACTCACTTCTGAAAAACGCAAATCGCTGGATAGACATATGGCGGCTTCTTCTATCTTAAAATGGCATAGCTCACTTCAAGAGGGCAAGTCGCTTAGTAGATATAATGCGGCTTATTTTTATTCTGAAATGGCAATACTCAACAAAGCTCGACAAATCTAAGAAAATAAATATAATAGTGATATGATAGTAAATTTCTTATCTAGATTACTGGTGGAGGTGTTTATTATTATGTCTGCTTCAGAGCGTGTTGTGCAGTCGATTTTATATGAGCTTGGTTGTATTTTAATTGGTTGTTTGGTAATGCAGTTTGTTCCTCATGAGGGGCAGCCTTTTGTATTAATGGTTATTTTTTCTTTACTAGCTATGGTTTGGAATTTTGTGTTTAACTGGATTTTTGATAAACTAGTACCAGGTGATCGATTAGCACGAGGCCCAATTATCCGCACAATCCATGCCGTATTGTTTGAAGGTCTATTTATGCTTGCTACTGTACCGATTATTATGTACATGATGCAGATGACCTTTTGGATGGCTTTTATGACGGATATAACGATGACATTGGTTATCTTAGGTTATACACGTATGTGTATAATTGGGTGTATGATCGAGCGCGTCTATATTTTGTAGAGGCTTAATTTGAAATATGAGGTAGGTACCTCTTGTAAAATCTATATCGTATAGTAGGAGGTTCTTATGTCCACAAAGTCTATTACGGGCACAGGTCTATTGTTGGCCGTAGCCTTATTGGCGCAAAGTTTGCGTCTCATTTTTCCATTTATTCCTAACCAGGTGAGTATGTTCCTCATCGGTTCCATTACCTCTGCTACGTTTGTACTAGCCACATGGCGCTATGGTTGGAAAAATGGTCTTGTTATTGCTTGGATTGCGCCAGTAGTAGCGTATTTACAAGGTATGTTGCCGTTGCCACCATTTATTTTGATTACGGCTCTTGGTACGACTGCGTATGTATTCGTAGCTCATTGGTTACAACATAAACCAAAGGTGTTGCTTATTGTTGTGGCAGCCTTAGTGAAAGCAGGTGTTCTATTCGGTGGTTATTCTTTGTTCTTTTCTCTATTCCAATTCCCACCGAAGATTGTAAATACCATGTTGTTTGTGTCTAGTTGGCCACAGCTAGTAACGTCTTCTTTGGGGATTATCTTGGCATTGCTTATTACAAAACGTAACAAAAAATTAGGCTAACTTAACCTATAGTTATGGCAAGCCATTCAAAATAGATATGACTTTTTAAGGGGCACTCATACAGTATGAGTGCCCATTTTTGTTGACCTTAATCATTGTCTACTTTTATAATTAACATATTGTATACAAATATGAGGAGTTGATTGGAATGAAATTTAATACAAAATGCGTTCATGGTAGCGGTAGACCAGATAGCACTGGTGCAATTTCCCCTGCAATTTATATGTCTAGTACATTTTCCCATCCAAAGTTGGGTGATACAACAGGTTATCAATATACGCGTGAGTCTAATCCGACGCGCGACCGCTTGGAGCAATTAATTGCAGGCCTTGAAGAAGGTACGGATGCATTAGCATTCTCTTCTGGTATGGCCGCGGTGGATGCAGTATTCCATCTATTCTCCCCTGGAGACCATATCATCTTGGGCGATGACTTATATGGTGGCTCTATCCGTATGTTCACAAATATTTACGAACAAAATGGCATTGAGTTTACCTATGTAGGTACATCTGATCTTGATGTGGTGAAAGCTGCTTTCAAACCAAATACAAAGGCTGTATATATTGAAACACCAACAAATCCTATGATGGAGATTACTGATATTCGCGCTCTCTGCGCATTAGCCCATGAGCGTAATGCGCTTGTAATCATCGATAATACATTCTTGAGCCCATATTTCCAAAAACCTTTAACGTTGGGTGCAGATATTGTCGTTCATAGTGGTACAAAATTCATCGGTGGTCATCACGATGTTATTTCTGGTTTTACCATTGTAAAAGACGATGAATTGGCTGCGAAATTGCGTCTAACTTATAAAACTGTAGGTGCTTGCTTATCTGCAATGGATAGTTGGCTCGTAATCCGCGGCGTCAAAACATTGGCCCTTCGTATGGAGCAACACCAAAAGAATGCCATTGCTCTTGCGGAATGGCTCAAAAAACAACCTAAGGTTACTAAAGTATTGTTCCCAGGTCTTCCAGAACATCCAGGCTATGAAATTAATAAAGCCCAAACGACTGGCTTTGGCGGCATGTTGTCCTTTGAAGTAGATAGCGAAGAAACGGCTAAAAAAGTATTAGAAGGCATTGAGCTTATTCAGTTTGCTGAAAGTCTTGGTGGTACAGAGTCCTTGTTGACCTACCCTGTAACGCAAACACATCCAGATTTAAAACCAGAAGATGCAGAGCGCAAAGGTATTACACGTCGCTTATTGCGTCTGTCTGTAGGTATTGAAGATACTGATGATTTGATTGCGGACTTGGAACAAGCTTTCAATAAATAAAGGAGTTCCTATGGGACAATATAATTTTGATCAAATTTTAGATAGAACTCACACAAAATCCTTGAAATACGATTTTGCTGTAAAACGCGGTAAACCAGTCGATGTGTTGCCATTCTGGGTGGCAGACATGGACTTTGAGGTTCCCCCTGAGTTAAAGCAGATCCTATTGGACCGCGTGAACCATGGTGTCTTTGGTTATACCGAGTCCGATGATGAATACTTTGAAGTGCTACAAAATTGGTTTACTACGCGCTTTAACTGGACGCCAGACCGAAAATGGCTCGTTAAAACACCAGGTATCGTCTTTGCCTTGGCTATGGCTGTTCGCGCTTTCACCAAGGAAGGTGAAGGGGTACTCATCAATCAACCGGTGTATTATCCATTTAGCATGGTGATTGATGATAATGACCGTCGTCTCATCAATGTGCCATTAATCAAAGGCGAAGAGAAGTACACCATTGATTTTGCGGGCATTGAACGGGCCATCGTTGAGGAAAATGTTACATTATTCTTATTATGTAATCCCCACAATCCGGTAGGCCGCGTGTGGACTGAGGATGAGTTAAAACGTCTTGGCGATATTTGTATTAAACATAATGTACTCATCGTAAGTGATGAAATCCACGCTGATTTTGTTTGGAAAGGACATACTCATACGGTATTTGCTGACCTAGGTGAAAGCTATGCAGAGCATTGCATCGTATGTACTGCACCTAGTAAGACCTTCAACATCGCCGGCTTACAAGTAAGTAATATTTTCATTCCTAATGATTCCTTACGTCGTCGCTTTAGTAAAGAAATCGACCGTGCTGGCTATAGCCAGCTAAATACGATGGGTATCGTTGGCTGTGAAGGGGCCTACAAAGTAGGGGCACCTTGGCTCGACGAGTTAAAAGAATATATTCAAGATAATATTCAATTCACCATCGACTATGTAGCAAATTATATGCCGAAAATTCATGTATATCGCCCAGAAGGGACGTATCTCATGTGGCTAGATTGCTCCAAGTTGCCATTAAGTCCTAAAGAACGTGATGAATGGATTATCAATGAAGCTAAATTGTGGCTTGATACTGGTTCCATGTTTGGTGTTGATGGAGGAAGACTTTGAACGTATCAATGTCGCTTGCCCTCGTAAGGTATTAGAAGAAGGGCTCGAAGCTTGGCGCCGTGCCTACGAGGCTAGAGGCTTTTAATCAGATTAGTTAGATTATTTAGATTAGTTAGATTAGTTAGATTATTTAGATTAGGTTATCAAATTGTTTAGTGTGTAGAGGTGATAATATGCCTATTAAAGTAATAAAAAATTTACCGGCCATTACGAAATTAGCTCAAGAGAATATTTTCGTTATGGATACAGAACGGGCGGAAAATCAACAAATCCGACCTTTGAATATTCTGTTAATCAATTTGATGCCTACTAAAGAGATTACAGAGACTCAAATTTTACGTGCTCTTAGTAATAGCCCATTACAAGTTAATTTAACCTTAATACATACTGCATCTCGAAAATCAAAAAATACAGATGAGCAGTATTTAGAAACTTTTTACCGTACCTTTGAGGAGGTAAAAGACGAGTTCTTTGACGGCATGATTATTACAGGGGCTCCTGTAGAGTTAATGCCTTTTGAAGAGGTAGACTATTGGCCTGAGTTAGTAGAAATTATGAACTGGGGCGAAGAGCATGTATACTCTACGTTCTATATTTGCTGGGGTGCACAGGCTGGTTTATATCATCACTTTGGTATTAATAAATGCATTATGGATGAGAAATTATTTGGAGTGTATGAACATGATATCTACAATGATCGACCATTACTCTTACGTGGCTTCGATGAAAAGTTCTGGATGCCACACTCCCGTCATACGACAGTTTCCTTGCAACAAATTAAGGAAAATCGCGATTTGGAACTCTTAGCGGGTTCTGACCCAACAGGTGCAGCTATTGTTCGTAGCTTAGACAATAAACATATCTTTGTCTTTGGTCATGCCGAATACGATTGGGATACACTCAATCGTGAATATGAACGGGATATCAAAAAAGGTATGGATATTGCGGTTCCTGAAAATTATTTTCCTAACGACGATCCAAAACAACGTCCTATCGTACGCTGGCGTTCTGTAAGTACATTGTTATTTACAAATTGGTTAAATTATTATGTTTACCAAGAAACACCGTACATTATTGAACAAATTCAAAAAATGAAATTTGAACGCGATAAAAATTTAGGTGCCTATATCTAAACTATCGTATGTAGCTATTGCCCCTAATTACTTCTGATAGTCTCTAATATGAACTAGTCAATTAGAAGTTACTAGGGGCTTTTCTGTACATTCATTTATACAGTTACTTAGCTCGCTAGGGTAGGTTGAAACTACTTGGTGACTTTTAAAGCCCACTATAGTTTTAAGTTATGGATAAGTTCATATAAAAAATAGTAGACATAATTTTTAAAGCATAGTACTATACTAGGTATAAACAACGAACTAAATTCACAGTTAACATAAAGGAGTTGTCATAATGAGTAAACAATACAGATTTGAAACATTACAATTACATGCCGGTCAAACGGTAGATCCAACAGGTGCGCGTGCAGTACCTATTTACCAAACTACATCTTTCGTATTTAAAGACGCAGAAGAAGCAGCAGGTCGTTTTGCCTTAACTAATCCTGGTGGCATTTATTCCCGCCTTGGCAATCCTACTACAGATGTATTGGATGCTCGTGTGGCACAACTTGAAGGTGGTGCTGGTGGTATCGCAGTAGCATCTGGTTCCGCAGCGATTACATATTCTATTTTGAACGTAGCTAATGCGGGCGACAATATCGTAGCAGCTTCCACTTTGTACGGTGGTACTTACAACTTGTTCACAGCTACATTGCCACGTCTTGGTATCGAAACTAAATTTGTAAATCCTGATAACTTAGAGGAATTTGAAGCAGCTATCGATGAAAATACAAAAGCTGTTTACATCGAGTCCATTGGTAACCCTGGCATCAACCTTATCGACGTACAAGCAGTAGCTGATATTGCACATAAACACAACATTATCTTGATCGTAGATAACACATTTGCATCTCCATACTTGTTCCGTCCATTAGAACATGGTGCTGACGTAGTTGTTCACTCTGCTACTAAATACCTTGGTGGTCATGGTACAACATTGGCTGGTGTAGTAGTAGAATCTGGTAAATTCGATTATAAAGGTTCTGGTAAATATCCTGGCTTCTCCGAAGGTGATGAACACTATAATGGTTTAGTATATGGTGATTTGCCAATTCCATTCACTGTAAAAATCCGCGCTCAATTGCTTCGTGATACTGGCGCATGCATTACTCCACTTGCATCTTGGCAAATCTTGCAAGGCATTGAAACATTATCCTTGCGCGTAGAACGTCACGTTGAAAATACTCGTAAAGTAGTAGACTTCTTAAGCAAACATCCAAAAGTAGCGTGGGTAAGCTATCCAGAATTAGAAGATAACAAATACAAAGCATTAGCTGATAAATACTTCTCCAAAGGTGTTGGTGCTGTGTTCACATTCGGCGTAAAAGGCGGTAAAGAAGCAGGTATTAAACTTGTTGATTCTTTGGAAATCTTCTCCAACTTGGCTAACGTAGCAGATGCTAAATCTCTTGTTATTCACCCTGCATCTACAACACATGCACAACTTAACGAAGAACAACAAAAATCTGCTGGCGTAACACCAGATATGATCCGTTTGTCCATCGGCCTTGAAAATATCGACGATATTATCGAAGACTTGGCTCAAGCTTTGGATAAGGCATAATTTCCTACTCCAAATATGGAAATACTATAGAACTAACTTTCAGAACACACAAATGACATCCTTAAGCTAGACCTCGCTTAAGAAATAGAACAAAGAACTATCAAACCTATAAAACTTATACAAAAGACCTCCCTTCGTGGGAGGTCTTTTTGTGTTGAAGTATGTATTCTAGTTAATTCTAAATTAGATTGTTGTGTTATGGTAGATATCTATAAATATATAGTAATATCTGGAGGATAGAAAAAAAGACCTTGGATTCAACGATCCAAGGTCTTTTAAAGGGAGTATAGTGTGTGTAACGTTTGGTCTGTGGTGTGTGAGCACAGACCCTTTCCTATTGTGTGAGATAGGGTTTTGGGAGAGCCCTTTATGAGTTACAGGGCTCTCTAAGTTTGTGTGTTAGAGAGTGTATCCATTGGGATACTGTGTGTATAGTATGTGTGTTATATGTGTAGTGTGTCATCTTAGTGGGTTAGGATAGGGGTTCACTAGATGAAAAGAGCTTCTTAGTATTTTGTAGTTTTTACTTTAGCGCTTAAAACTTTACCGTTCATGCCATCAACTTTTACTTCAGCTTTTTTGTCGCCACCAGTTGTCATGTCGAATTTGTATACAGCTCGGCCGTTTTCACGTTCAACAGTCCATTCCATAGTTTGGAAGTCGGCACCAACTTTTTCGATAGCTTTTGTTTCAGCTACTTCAGGGATGATGATGTTTTGAACGTTGATAGCTTTATTGCCTATTGTGTAGCCTTTAACTTCTTTACCAACGATTTGGCCAGTTGTTTCGTCTACTTTAAGTTCTACTTCACGATTGTTGTAGTAACCTTCTACTTCATAGTAAGGGTTATGTTTAGCATCGTAAGAAATAGATTTTACAGTAGCGCCAGGGAAGTTTTGTTGGAATACTGTAACAGCGCCCATGTAATCAACAGAATAGTTAGCTTGAGCGGATGGAGCTACGCTACCAACGCCTTTCCAGTTGCTATTGTTGTTGTAAGCATGGTTGCTAGCTGCGCCAACTACGCCTGCTAATAATACTGTACTAACGCCAAATGCACATAATACCTTTGATACTTTCTTTAACATTTTTCATAATGAATGCCTCCTAATATAAGGTACTTTTATATACTGTTTTGTGAAAGTAGATTTTACTCAATCTACTTACGTATAATTTAATGTTGCTACATGAATATAAGATGAAATTTAAAGTTTTTTGTATGAAGATGAGTATATCTTTTAGTTATTATGAACGATTGGTAATAACTATAATGTATAGTCAAAAAAACAAAATACTTGAAATTGCCGTATATATAGTATTAGACTACATAGTTAACTAAAAGTCAACACGCATAGTTGACAATTAAAAATACAAGTGATTTAATTTAGATAGTTAGTAAGTTGTAGTTTGTTGATGTGTTATTAATGGAGGTATACCATGAGTTCAACCGTGTCGAAACAAGGTCGCATCACTACCCGTCAGTTAACGATGACAGCACTCTTTGTCGCATTGATTGCCGTAGGTGCTTTTATACGGGTACCATTACCAAATTGTCCATTTACATTACAAATCTTATTTACTACCCTCGCAGGCATTGTATTAGGCAGTCGATTGGGGGCTGCTAGCGTTGGCATATACATTGTCTTAGGTTTAATTGGGGTACCAATTTTTACATCTGGTGGTGGTCCTGGTTACATTTTACAACCTACCTTTGGCTATTTGATTGGTTTTATGGTAGGTGCTTATGCAGTAGGTCGTATTGCAGAATCTATGGAGAAACTTTCCTTTAAACGATTATTAGCAGGTTCCATATTGAACCTATTTATCGTATATGGTCTTGGTATGATCTATCTATACTTCATTATGAACTTATACTTAGGCAAACCAATTGGGGTAGAAGCTGTTATTATTACATGCTTCTTGATTCCCGTAGGTCCAGATATCTTCCTTTGTGCCGTTGCAGCATCTCTTGGCAAACGAATTGTTAAAGAATTACATCGATAATATAATCTTTATATAATACTATTATATATTTATTAAAACCGAGGCGTTATGCCTCGGTTTTATTTGTTTACAGATCTATTTAAGACTGTTTAATGATATCTCTTTCAACTTTATTAAGACTATTGATTTAATATTATTTATTTAAGGATATACATAACCTAAAATAGGTTCTGCTGTTTTTATTTTTGTTACTTCTATATATGGTTGAGCACGACCGTGGAAGTCTCGTGTAGATACTTTGCCTTCGATAGAAACCCATTGTTCATTAGCTAAACTATCGCCATCTGTTTTATAAGCTGTCATGCCAATGGGTGGCTACGTCAGCGATGCAACAAGACATGGCCATACGAGAGATGGTAAATTCATTAGATTTTAGCGTATTATCATCGCGATTTACATAGCCTGTCATATATACAGTGTAGTCCTTGTATTGCTCTACATTAGATCCAACCTTTACGATGGTTTGATAGAAGTTATCGGAGTTTAGTACGATTTCTTTTTTGTCTTTAGAAATGCCAGGCTCTTTGCTTTCACTATTAACGGTAATAACCTCACCTATAGCATCATTTGTAAAATCAAAATTGTTCGTATCATCATTAACTCGTGCCGCGCCGTGAACACCAGTATTAGGAACTAGGACAGGGGGTACAATGAGCAAAACTACGGGGATAATAATAGGTACGATAGAACGTAAATTGTGCTTGTAATAGCGGGATGGAGCCCAAATGATAGTTGCTAATCCACCTAATATGAGAGCTATGCTACTGATGCCGAGCAGTAGTTCATATCGGGGTGCAATATAGTTCAAATAACGGCCCGTCAGAATTAGGTATACACAGCAGATACCTAAGATGAGATAGAGAGCGCCTTTCACAATTGAAAAGCGATCTTTCAGTCCTAATTTCATAGAATCATCTCCTTTTATATTTATTACGAACTGAAATGGTAATGACTAAAATTAGCCTACAAAGAATTGAAAACCTAATGCTGTTATATAAGACATAATTACAATAGTTATGCCTAGACGAAGTATGAATGAAGTTGGCATATATTGTTTTAAAATATATACATTTTTAATATCGAGCATTGGTCCTAAGATGAGGAAGCCCATAACTGAGCTTATAGGAAATAGGGTGCTCAAGGATTTGCCTATAATAGCATCTGATGTAGAACAGATTGAGAAGAAGAAAGCTAATACTAGCAAGATTGGAATAGCCCACACGATAGGTAATGTGATACCCGCATTGATGAGCCAAGGTTTTCCATATACTTGGACTACTGATAAAACAGAGGCTGCCATGGAGAAATAGAATAAGAGTTGGGAAAACTCTTTTTCCATATGAATTAACAATCTTTTTTTGTTGATGTGTTTACTCCTAGATGACTCTATTAAAACCTCTTCGTAGCTAAGATTCTGGGTATTTCTAGCTTTCATTAGTTCCTTTGAAGGTGGATAGAAGCGAAAAGATAATGCCACTAATAAAGCTACGCCAAGTCCAAGGACGATACGCCATACAGAAATCATGGGATTATCTGGAAAGGCATACCAAGTGGAGAGAATGGTAATAGGATTGATGATTGGGCTGGCTAGCATAAATAGGAGGGCCACTGATAATGGTACGCCTCTATCTGTGAGTGCTTTAAATAATGGAATAATGGCACAGTCACATACAGGTAAGGCTAGGCCACTAACCATGGCGGCACCATAGCTTTTCCAAGAATAATCGCCTAATAGTTTTAGTAGTACGCTTTGTGGTACAAAATAGCGTATAACGGTTGAGCCAATAGTTCCTAATAAAAGGAATGGAATCGCTTCGACAATGAGCCCTGTAATGATAGCAAAGCATTGATGAATGGAGTAAGGAATGTCATGACGGAACGCGGTAACTAAAAGTATGTAGGCGGTAATACCGATAACTAATAGATTTGGTATAAGTCCCCACGTAGAATTGCGACATAATTGCTCTACCTTTTCTGGCGTTGGCGCTGTTACAATCTTGGCCTCTCTATTATAGGTCCGTAATAAGGTATGATGTGTATCGGTCTCCGTGATGATGCAATCTGCACTGTATAATTGGCTTGTTACGTCATTACCTAAACCAGGTAACATCGATGCGACGAATTGATCCGTACAAATATATAATACCTTTTCGATTTGTAACATGTGACGCAGCTTATCACTGTATAGCAAGGATTCTAGTTGATAAAAGCTGACCATACCATTCCATTCAATCCATATTTCTTTGGGATTTGTCTTATTGATATAGGTTGCGATTTCGTCTGCTATAGAACTATAGGTGTCAGGTTGATTAGGCGTGATTGCACTGAGTTTATCAGGGCTAAGTTGTAAAGCATCTTTAATAAGTGATACAGAACCTTGTTCGGCACTGATACATGCTGTGCCGCCCAGCTTTTTACGGTATTGTAATTGTTCATTTATAAATGTACTTTTACCAGAACCGATAAATCCGGTAACGATATAAACAGGTATCATGATTGACACACTTCGTTATGTACCATTGGCACATTAAAATCAGTACCAATAACGACTAAGCTGTAGTCAGTGGATTCGCTAGGTACTAGGGAGCAGTAATGCGTACCGTATTGCAACTCATGGGGACCTTCGGTGGTCGGTACAATACCTTTAGCGCGGAGCACACCGTCTGGCATACCTTCTAAAATTGTTTTCCACTGTAATACAGTGAGTGTACGCAAGTCTTTAAAGGTATGACTCATAAATAGATGCTCATCATGTAATGAATTGTCATCATGACAGTGATAGAGGCGTTTAATATAGTCTCGTAAGGAAATGGTATCCCATGACTCTTCGTGAATAGGTGTGTTGGGAGCTAAGTCGTGAATCATGCGCTTTGTAATACTTGTTTGTTGAACATCTTCGGTGTGACTCAAGAAGATAGCGTCACTGTTTGTGATTTGATCTTTAAAGAATAAACCAAAGTTTTTGATAAACATAGGTGCTTGCATAGCATCCACCGTTGTTACTGAGGCGTGAACATAGGCGGATTTCGCAATGTCTTCATCTTCACATGTATGGATGATTTCGCTCAATTTGCTGACCCCAGATGGTTCAATATAGATAATATCTACATCATAATTTTGAAGAATATCGAGTAATGCTTGTTGGAAATTTCCTTGTAAGCTGCAGCAAATACAACCAGACGTTACTTCACGAATAGTAGCACCTGTTTTAGCCAAGATTTGCCGCATCAAGACTAGTTTCGCCAAAATCATTTTCTATAATTAAAACCTTGTCTGTAGGTTTATGTTCTTTTAGTATATGTTGTAAAAATGTTGTTTTTCCCGAACCTAGAAATCCGGATATGATAATAATAGGAATCATATGTGCCTCCTGAGTAAGATAAACACAGTATACACCTATAGGATAACACAGAAAATACATCCTAGGGTATATGCATAGTTATGAGATTTCTATTATTCTTAAAATTCTCTTTAAATATATGGATTATATACATTATATGAGTATATTAACAGATGTATTTAATATTCATAATTAATTGTGGAAAAACGTAGGAATTATCAATTTCTCCATATATGAATAAATACTCCTGTTTGAATATATATTAATTTTATATTTTTTTGAAAAACATAAAAAAATCCCTCCTATAGAAGGCTCAGTCAGGAAGAGTTGACTGAAGCCCTCATAGGAGGGGGGAAGAGAATTCGTTATATAAATCTCTAATTAGATTACTTTTAGTATACCAAATTATATATAAAGTATGTAGTCATTATTTAATATAGTATATTTATTGTAACTTAGCTAACAATGCTTTGAGGTATACATACACGTTTTCAACGGATGGTAAATGAACGCGTTCCATTGGTGTATGTGGACTTACGATAGTAGGGCCAAAGCTAATCATTTGTGTGTTTGGTAATACGCCTTTCAACAAGCCGCATTCAAGACCTGCATGAATAGCGTTTACATTAGCTGGTGTATCAAACATTTCGTTATGTAAGGAAATAGCTTGTTCTTCAAGTTTGGAGCCTTTATCGTATTCCCATGCAGGATAACCACCAGTACGCTCTGCAGATACACCTAGTGTTTTAGCAAGTAATATCATTTTCTTAGCCAAGAATTCAAGACTGTTGCTATTGGAGCTACGGATGGAAATGAGTATTTCAATAGTATGTTCGTTTTCTCGTACGATAGCGATGTTGTCAGAAGTTTCCACAAGATTTGGGATAGATTTGCTTACAGAATGAACACCATCTTGTGCAAGATAGATGTAAGTAATAAGAGCTTCTGTTGTGTCATCTGCATATACTACATCAGGAGTAGCGACATCTTCTACAACAAATTTAAGATCTGGATCTTGGATACCATATTCATGGAGATATTGCTTTTCTTGGTAGGCAATTAATGTTTTAATGGCCGCTACATCTTCAGCGCGTACGGATAATACAGCAACTGCTTTAGAAGGAATGGCATTATGTTTTACGCCACCTTCAAAGGATGCTAAGCATACAGGATATTGTTGTTGAATATCATAGAGTACACGTGTTAATACTTGGTTAGCATTAGCTCGTTGTTCGTTGATTTCGATGCCGGAGTGGCCACCTTTAAGGCCTGTTACGGTAAAAGATAAGCCTGCATCATAACCAGGTTGGTTGTTTTCGCGCAATAATGGAATGTTTACGTGAACATGACAACCGCCAGCACAGCTAACAGTGAAGTCGTGTTCTACCTCTGTATCGAGATTGAGTAGGTAATCGCCACTTACTTGGCCTTCTTTAATGGCGAAAGCGCCATCCATGCCAGTTTCTTCATTTGTGGTGAACAATAATTGCATAGGTCCATGTTGTTGACTATCATCTTCGAGGATAGCAAGCATCATCGCACCACCCATACCGTTGTCCGCACCTAGTGTAGTGTGGTCTGCGTGCATCCATTCACCTTCGATGATGTTTGCAATAGGATCCTTGGAGAAGTCATGATTGGAGTCATGATCTCGTACACAAACCATATCGATATGGCCTTGTAAGATGATAGAAGGTCGGTTTTCATAACCTGGAGACGCTGGCTTTTTGATGACTACATTAAATTGATCGTCTTGATGAACCTCAAGCCCCAAGTTTTTAGCGAAGTTTACGATATAATCGCTGATGCCTTTTTCGTTTCCTGATTCACGAGGAATTTGGCTCATTTCTTTAAATATTTCTAATACGCGTTTTGCTTGAACGATTGATTCCATAATGGTTCCTTTCATTCTCATGTAAATAATAGATATATATGTTGATTGATTATACGGAATACTTAGTGTTTTTATTAGTATCTGAATTTGTAATACTAATAAAAGAATTTATTCCAGTGATAACTTTCACAGACATATATATGGAATATATAAATAGTTAGTATATATATAGTTATATCACAAGAATGATTATTAGGATAGTTAATGAAAATTGTAGTATATGTATGTACTGGCTATATAGGAATAATAATGTATAATGAGGATATACGATTAACGATTAATTAAATCCATTAGATTTTAGAAGGTTGGTGAACCGATGCAACACGACAGTCGCAATATTAGTATGCTTATGGATTTTTATGAGATGACCATGGCACACGGCTATTTTACACAACATGAAAATACGGATCGAGTCGCTTTTGATGTGTTCTTTAGACGCAATCCAGATAAGGGTGGCTTCGCCATTTTTGGTGGTCTTGAACAAATCGTTGAGTACATTTTAAATCTACATTTTGATGAAAGTGATATCGATTTTTTACGGAATCAAGGGATCTTTAGTGAGGAATTCCTAAACTATCTTAAAGATTTCTCCTTTACTGGTGATGTATATGCGTTCCCAGAAGGTTCTATTATTTACCCGAACGAACCAGTTATAACAATCGTTGCCCCTCTCATAGACGCACAAATCGTAGAAACTGCAGTGCTAACTATGATGAACCATCAGTCCCTTATCGCTACAAAGGCTAATCGCATCGTTCGTGCTGCGGATGGGCGTGTAGTAGCCGATTTTGGGGCTCGTCGAGCTCATAATGTGGATGCCGCTATATATGGTGCGAGAGCAGCCTACATCGGTGGGGTACAGTCTACGGCAACTGTTTTAGCGGGCCAACAATTTGGTATTCCTGTGAGTGGAACCATGGCTCATAGTTGGGTTATGTATCATGATTCTGAATACGAAGCTTTCAAAGCTTACGCTGAAGTGTATCCGGATGGAGCTGTATTCCTTGTTGATACCTATGATGTATTAAACTCTGGGGTTCCTAATGCTATTAAAGTAGCTAAAGAGGTATTGGAACCTATGGGAAAACGCTTAAAAGGTATCCGCCTTGATTCTGGTGACCTTGCTTACTTAGCTAAAAAAGCGCGTCGTATGCTTGACAAGGCAGGCTTAGAAGATTGCAAAATTATGGCTTCCAATAGTCTTGATGAATATACAATAACCTCTTTATTGGGACAGGGTGGTCCCATTGATATCTTTGGTGTAGGTGAAAGACTGATTACCTCTAAGAGCGATCCTGTATTTGGCGCCGTATACAAGATTGCTGGTGTTGAAAAGAATGGTGTGTGGGAGCCTCGCATCAAGATTTCTGAATCTGTTGAAAAGATTACGAACCCAGGCTTTAAAAAGGTGTATCGCGTATACAATGATAAAGGGCGTGCCATTGCAGATTTATTAACATTGTTAGAAGAGGTGCCAGATACGACAGAACCATATCGTTATATCGATCCAGAACAACCATGGCGTGAATTGTACTTTGAAAATTGCACCTTTAAAGAGATGAAACAACTCATTATTAAAGATGGCAAGCTTATCGTAAAATTGCCGACACTAGAAGAGCTTCGTCAATACGTTAAAGACCAATTAGACCGCGAAATTTGGTTAGAAGAACAGCGCTTTGAAAATCCACATCGCCATTACCTTGATATGAGTCCAGGATACTATCAAATGAAAATGGATTTATTAAATCGTATTTTCCGGAAGAAATAGGAGGACTTATGTTAGACAATCCAGAAGCAACAAAAGAGGCTGTCGTTCAATGGATTAGAGACTATTTTAGTCAAAATGGGCCTAGCTGTAGCGCCGTAGTAGGTGTTTCAGGTGGTAAGGATTCCACAATCGTAGCTGCTTTATGTAAAGAAGCCCTTGGGGCAGAACGCGTAGTAGGTGTTCTTATGCCGAATGGAATTCAGTCTGATATCGATGATGCCAAGGCTGTAGTGGCACATTTGGGGATTCCACATATCATAGTGAATATTGGAGCTGCCTATGAAGCTTTGACGAACGCTATCATTCAAGGTGAAGGTTATAAAGCAGTTACTGGTAGAACTGATATATCCAAGGATGCAGGAATTAATACACCACCGCGTCTTCGCATGACAACGCTATATGCAGTAGGACAAAATTTGCCAAATGGCGCACGCGTAGCTAATACATGTAATGGATCTGAAGATTATGTAGGGTATTCTACAAAATATGGCGATAGTGCTGGAGATTTTAGTCCTCTTGCCAATCTTGTCGTAGAAGAGGTACGCCAAATAGGTCGATTACTTGATATTCCAAAATATCTTGTAGATAAGACGCCTAGTGATGGACTCAGCGGTCTATCTGATGAGGATAAATTAGGATTTACCTATGCTGTATTAGATCGATATATTAGAACTGGAGAGATAGAAAATCCTGAAACGAAAGAACGTATTGATTATTTAAATCGTATTAATAAGCATAAATTAGAATTGATACCGTCCTTTCACCCACAATGTTGAGAGAGGACTTGTTTTAGCTAGTCTAATTCATGCTAATGTTGATTAACAAAAGATTTACTATTTCTTATGTATTTTATGATGGAGGTAATATGGAGACAAAAATTGCGTTGATTGGTACGGGCGGTACAATTGCTGGACAAGGCGCATCCGATACAGATTTGACGGGCTATACTGCAGGTGTACTAGGCCTCGATGAAATTTTAGACTCCGTACCAGGCACAGAACCATATGGTCCATATACATATACTCAGTTTAGTAATATTGAAAGTTCCGATATTACTGTCCAGCATTGGTTGGATTTATCTAAGTTAGTACAAGAATTAGTAAATCAAGAGGATATAGGCGGGGTTGTTATTACTCATGGAACAGATAGCATGGAGGAGACAGCTTATTTTCTTAATCTTACTGTTCATACAGATAAACCCATCGTTATTACTGGCTCGATGAGACCTGCTGGGGCAATTAGTGCAGATGGTCCTATTAATTTATTACAAGCGATTCAAGTGGCAAGAACACCTGCATCTGTAGGTAAAGGTGTTCTTGTTGTTCTAAATGGCTATGTTGATGGGGCGCGTGATGTGTCCAAACGGAATACAACTAATGTGGCTACCTTTGACAGTCCATTAGTAGGGCATCTTGGTATTGTCCAGGATGGTGTAGCTCATTATTATAAAGCCTCTACTCGTCGTCATACGAAAGAATCCATCTTTGATGTACATGACCTTAAGGAATTGCCTCGTGTAGTCATTTTGACTTGCTATGGCGGTATGGATGACATGGTGCCAATGAGTGTAGTTGCCACTAATCCTGATGGACTCATCTTGACTGGATTGGGTCATGGCACAATTCCTCAAAATGTACGTCAAATAACACAAAATACAGCATTTCCAACTGTACGTGCCTCTCGTACAGGGAGCGGCATGGTATCTGCTGTACCACAAGATGCACTAGCAGGCTATCTCGTAAGTGATACATTGAGTCCACAAAAAGCTCGTATTTTATTGATGCTGGGGCTTACAAAAACTAAAAATCTTAAAAAGTTACAACAGTTTTTCTATGAATATTGATTAGAAAATAAAAAAGATTTGAGAAAAACTCTCAAATCTTAATTTGATATTCATTTTCAAGTATTATACTATGTGTAACAGTTTTATATGCAATGAACCGCACATCCCGATCGCTTAGGATGTGCGGTTTTTTATTATTCGGCGCCAATAGCATTTTCTAAGGCCCGTTGGATACCTACATAAACTGCTTTAGCCAATGTGTCTCCAAATAGGGAGAAGGAGCCGGCGTCCGTTAACACATCACCATTTGTATCTATGGTGAGAATGATACCGTCTGTGGATGTTCCTGTAGCAGAAGTCTTGCGTTCTTTTGTAATTGCTTCAGGAATATCTTCGTTGATAAATGGATAGAGGCGTACACTTTCAACACCCCAATCTTGGAGGGCTGCGCTTTTAGCCTCCGTAATTGTCATGATGGCTTTCACCATGGCACTATCTGTTAAAGCCTTGTTTGTAAAGACAAGAATATTAATGGTACCAGGTACTATGAAATTACCATCTCGCTCCTCGTAGCAATACCCTGTGCCTGCACGATGGGCCGTTTTTTCATAGCCTGCAGTAACGATGGTCTCCACAATCGTATCGTGCTCCTCGCACTTGGCGTATGCGTGAAGGTTCATTGTAGCAGACGTAAGAAGCGCTGTACTAAAATGAACAGGTGTATCGATGTGTTCAAACTCTTGTGCTAAATAATTTGCTACAGAGCCGCCGGGCAAATCTTTTTCTGTTTCAATTTGATACGTCAATTGCTGATTTCGTACGGCCAAAGTATGGTGATACCCACCATTGAGTTGACCACTAGATAAGGCATAATGGATGTCGTCAAAGTGTACTGTAACGGAACTTAATTCTTTCGTTACATGACCTCCTGTTGCAAGCTCTTGTGGTGCTTCATATGGATTGTTAAACATGTAAGTCTCCCTAGATTTAGATTGTTATATATATAATATAAGGATATAATAGTTTTACTAAATTATTGTAAAATACATATGTTAGATTATAACACATATGTTTATTTCGAATATATTTCCGATTCTACCGAATGAGCGTTATATTTTATTCATGGAGGTTAGTATGAGTGAGCTTTTAAATAGGGCTTCTGAATTACTGTTTAAAGATGCAAATGTATTGATTCAATTTCGAGATTGGTTCTTTTCTCAAGCAGGCAATATATTATTAGCTCTTATTATATTTTGGGTAGGTCGTTATGCTATTAAATGGGTGAAAACCTTTGCTGTCCGCATTATGACTAAGGCCTCTTATGACTCTGCTGCGATGAGCTTTATTACGCAGATCATCAATTATGCATTGCTAGTAGGTCTAATATTGATTTGCTTAAATCAAATTGGTGTCCCTACTACATCCTTTGTTGCTGCCTTTGGTGCCTTTGGTTTAGGTATTGGTTTGGCCTTACAAAACAACTTATCTAACTTGGCATCAGGCTTATTAATTCTTATATTTAAGCCTTTTAGAGCAGGTCATGTTATTCAAGTTGGAGATACTGTAGGTAGTGTTAAGTCTATTCAATTTATGTATACTATTATCACTACTAAAGATCAAAAAAATGTGTATATACCAAACTCTATCCTTACCTCCCAAGCCATAACTAATATTGCTTATACCCACGAAAGGGTTATCCCGTTCGTCTTTGATATTGGTTATAACAATAATCATCATGAAGCAATTAAAATTTTAAAAAATATTTTTGCTGCTGATAAACGTGTACTCAATCCTAAAAATATGGAAATTGGTATTTCTGAATTTGGCGATAACTCTGTACGCATTGCTGCCTATGCACGCGTTAAGTCGAAAGACTTCTTAGATGTGCAATATGGAATTATGTCTGATGTAAAAGATGCGTTCGATAAATATGGTATCGACATTCCATATCCTCAACGTGTTGTATATCTTCAAAATGTAGATAACTCTACTGGTGAAATTAAGGGAACTAAGAAAAAAGCAAGTGGAACGGATGTTGCCATTGATGATACCCCTGAAAGTTAATATGTAATGTACAGAAAGTGAGATAAATGATATCTTTAACAACTAATGTAAATATACTCTTGAAACGACTTATTTTGATGATAGCCTTTATAGGCGCTATTATTTTTGGTACTAGTGTTTCTCATGCGGCGTATATTGCGCCGCCATCTACGATAGGTGAGGCTGTTGTTCTCATTGATGCGGATACAAAAGAAATCCTATTTGCAAAGAATCCTGATAAGTGGATGCATCCTGCGAGTACTACGAAAATGGTTACCTTGTTAACAGCTCTAGAACTCAAAGGTACACAACTTGATGAACTGGCGACTATTAGTAGTTATGCCACTAGTATGGAGGAATCCAATCTGGGGGTTCGTGTTGGTGATCAAATTACCTTGGAAGGCGTTCTTGAAGGCATGATGGTTGCCAGCGGTAATGATGCGGCCGTTGTAGTAGCAGAAAATGTAAGTGGCTCTGTAGAGAACTTTGCAAAGGACATGAATCGCGTTGCTGCAAAAGCAGGGGCAAAAAATAGTGTGTTTTTAAATCCTCATGGTTTGACACAAATGGGCCATCACTCTACGGCTCGTGACTTGGCGATGATTGCAGCGTATGGTATGAAATACCAAATGTTCCGAGATAAAGTAGCCAATGATTATTATAAGGTGCCTTATCAAAACCGTACGCCAGAAACAATTCGCACCACAAACCATTTCATTCGCAATAAATATCCCGGTGCTAATGGTTTAAAAACTGGCTTTACGAATGCTGCAGGGGAATGCTTGATTGCATCGGCTACCCGTAATGGTCATACTATGATTGTAGTTATGCTTAACGATGATAACCGTTGGGATGAAGCAGTACAATTCCTTGATTACGGTTTTAAACTTCGTGGAGTTATTTAGGAGAACTATTGTGTAATGGGGGTTATATGAGTTCATTCTTTGCATTTTTAAAACGGATGCGCTTTATCAATCGATGGAGCCTCATGCGCAATACAGAAACTGAAAATATTCAAGAACATAGCCTCGAAGTAGCTATGGTAGCTCACAATTTAGCAGCTCTCAAAAATGAATACTTTGGTGGTAATGTGGACATTAATAAGGTAGCGGTCATTGCCATGTATCATGAGGTGAGTGAAATCTTTACAGGCGACATGCCAACACCGATTAAATATTTTGATCCAAAACTTCGTGAACTGTATGGTGAAGTTGAAACATTAGCACAAGAGAAAATGTTATCTACCTTGCCAGAACGATTACAAGCTGTTTATAAGCCTTTCATAGTAGATGCAGAGGATAATCCTGAGTGGCCTATCGTTAAAGCGGCAGATACAATTTCGGCCTATATGAAATGTGTAAACGAACTCAAGGCAGGGAATGATGAGTTTAAAGAAGCACATGACTCCATTTTGGCTAAACTGAAAGCACTCAACATGCCTGAAGGTAGATATGTTCCTTGAGACTTATATGCCTGCTCTTGGTAAAAGCTTGGATGAGCTAAATTACTACGAAATCAAATAATGATTAAAAAAGAGACGACCAGCGGTCGTCTCTTTTTATTCTATAAAAATAGCCATAACATCTTAATAGACGTCACAGCCATTTTACATCTCAAATACAAATTATAATATCTATTTTTCTTCAATAATTTCTTGATTCCTTATTAATATTTTCTTCCCACCGCCACGAGAATGCTCGGTGCCCATATTTAGCTTTGAATTCTTTGTTTGTTAGGGTCTCTAGTTCGTTAATATCTATGTACGGTTCTACTCGTTGAAATTCAGGTATAGGCGTTGCGGGGATACTCTGATTATGAGGGCACACCTCTTGGCATACATCGCACCCAAATACTAATGGAGGTTTTAGCTATAATATGTTGTTCTTGGTCGGTGAGTTCGCCTTTTTTCTGTGTTAAGTAGCTTTTACAAGTATCATATTTGAATTCTTCGTGCCCTAAGCATTGACCTAGACATGCTGTGATACAGCGATTACAACCCATGCAAGATTGTTCAAGTGGTGTGTTCGGCTCAAATTCTAAGGTGGTTAATATCGTTCCTATTACTACGTAGGATCCCCATTTAGGACTGATAAAACAATTGTTTTTTCCATAAAAGCCAAGACCTCTAAGTATGCCATGTAACGGTCTGCCAAGGGAGAGGTGTCACAATGTATAGAAAACTGAGCTGAAGTATTCATTTTTTGTAATTTTTCAATAAGTTTTTCTAAATATTCATTAATGACCAGGTGATAATCTGTGCCCCATGTATAGCGGGATAGATTGGATGGACCGTTATGTTCTACGTAGTATGGAAAGAGACAGACAATAGCACTTTTAGGTGTGAACTCAGTTGTTCCTAGTAGTCGTTCCTCCACATCTGCAGCTGTAAATGGACAGGGATTAGTTTCGTACAAAATGTTTTTTGCATTTTCAGGTAGAGGCCAAGGGGCAATCCCAAATTCATAAATATGTAATTCTTTGCAAAATTCCTGTAAATTTATATCTTTCATCATAGATTTAGTGGCGAATAATTGGTAAAATAAAAGTATAAGAAACGTGAGGAATTCTATAGATTCCTGCTGAGTTTGTAGTTCGGTGATATCTCTATTTTTGTGGTTATCATCCAGTTCTGTTAGTATTAGTATACCATTGAGAGGACAGATTATGTTAGCATTTATGAAAGTATTACAACCGAAGACGGTGGAAGAGGCTTATGAATTAGCCACAAAAAACAAAACTGCCCCAATGCTAGCTGGTGGCGGCTGCTGGTTGCGTTTAGGTCGGCGCACATGGCCTGCAGTGATTGATATGGCTAGTCTTGACTTGCGCTATGTTCGCGAAGAGGATAACGAATTTGTCATTGGTGCTATGGCAACGCAAGGCGACGTGGAACGTTTTGAGCCATTACAACAATTCTGTGGTGGTGCTGTTGTTAAAGGTGTTAAAGAAATTCTTGGCATTCAATTCCGGAACACTGCTACTATGGGTGGATCTGTAGCAAGCCGCTTCGGCTTCTCCGACATTATTCCTGCCTTAATGGCAGTACATGCAGACATCGTTACTTTTAAAGGCGGTCGCATGTCCATACATGACTATATGAAATACAGAGAACGTGATATCCTCGTGGAAATTCGTATCCCTAAAGTAGATGTGCCTGTAGCTGTAGAGGCTCTTCGCATCTCTCGTGGTGACTTCCCAGTGTTGACAGGTGCTCTTCGCCGTGATGACAAAGGCGTTGAAGTGTACATCGGTACAAGACCTGGCGTGCCTCAATTAGCAGAAAAAGCAAGTGCTCTGCTTTCAGAAAAAGGATTGTCTGCAGCAAAAGAAGCAGGTCAATTAGCATCTGAAGAGTTAGTTTACCAATCTAACTCTCATGCTTCCAAAGAATATCGAATGGAAATGGTAAAAGCTATGGTTCAACGCTTGTCTAAGGAGGTGGCACAATAATGGAACTCGTACTTAATATTAATAATAAAAATGTAACTGTTAATGTGCCAACTGATGAAATGTTATTGGATACATTGCGTAATCTTGGTTACTACAGCGTACGTTGTGGCTGTGACACAACAAACTGTGGTCTTTGCACTGTATGGGTAGATGACGAAATTATCTTGTCTTGTGCATATCCTACATTCCGTGCGCCAGGTCATAAAATCACTACATTAGAAGGCTTGCAAGAAGAGGCTGAATTATTAGCGGCTTGTATTGCTAGCGAAGGCGCTGACCAATGTGGCTTCTGTACAACTGGCATGATGATGAGTGCTATCAACTTAAAACGTAAAAATCCAAAGGCTAGTGATGATGAGATTCGTGAATACCTCATCGGTAATTTGTGCCGTTGTACTGGCTATGAATCACAACTTCGAGGGGTTCGTAAATTCTTAGAAGGAGGCCTAAAATAATGAATAAGCACATTGGTAAATCCTATGACAAGGTTGACTCTAAAGGTATTTTGACGGGTAAACCGTCTTATACTGGCGATTTTGTTCCAAAAGATGCGCTCGTTATTAAGGTTCTTCGTAGCCTCATGCACAGGCGCGCATTAAATCAATCGATACATCTAAAGCTAAATTAATTCCTGGTGTAGAAGCGATCTTTACACATGAAGATGTGCCTAATACTCGTTTTACATTGGCTGGTCAAACCTACCCAGAGCCATCTGCTTATGATGCGCTTATCTTAGACCCTGTAGTTCGCTATGTAGGCGATGAAGTGGCTCTTGTTGTTGCAAAAGATGAAGCTACAGCACTTAAAGCGATGCCTCTTATCAAGGTTGAATACGAAGTACAAAAACCTGTACTCGATATGCATACGGCTATCGACCATGAAACAGTAGTCCATCCTGAAGATGATATTCATAATAATATCCCTGTAGGTCAAGATTATAAACGCAATATTTGCGTATCTTATCATAAACGAGTAGGCGATATTGAAGCTGAACTTGCAAAATGTGATTATATAGTAGATGGCACTTACTTTGACCAGGCTACACGCCAAACAGCAATGGAACCATTCCAAAGTTATGGTTACGTTGATGCATTGGGCCGCGTAGTTATCGTATCTTCCACACAAATCGTATTCCATGTACGCCGTCATATTGCGCGTGCATTAGGAATTCCAGCTACAAAGGTTCGCGTAATCAAACCTCGTATCGGCGGTGGTTTCGGTTCTAAACAAACGGCTTGCACAGAAATTATGACAGCTTTTGTGGCGTGGACATTGAAGAAACCTTGCTACCTCTTATACGATCGTACTGAAGCACAGACTTGCTCCACTACACGTCATGCTCGTGAATGGAAAATCCGTGTAGGTGCTACAAAAGATGGAATTATCAAAGTAATTGATATGGGCTCCATTACTGATGCAGGTGCTCATGCAACTCACTGTTTCACTACTACTACAGCTGGTGAGCATAAGTCCATTCCTTTATACAATAAAGCGACAGCTATCCACTACGGTACAGAAGGCGTATACATGAACCATACACCAGGCGGTGCATTCCGTGGTTATGGTGCTACAGAAGCGCTATGGCCATTAGAGTGTGCTGTTAATAATTTGGCGGATAAAATGGGCGTTGACCCTGCTGAATTGCGTCAAAAGAACTTGATTGCTCAAGGTGAACAAAGCTTGGTATACGCTCCAGATGAATACCTTGACTCTGGTCTATTCCAAGATACAGTAAACCGCGTAAAAGAAATGGCTCGTTGGGATGAGCGCCCTCATTCTTGGGATATTGACGAACGTTATCGCGGCGGCCTTGGCATGGCATTAGCGTTACAAGGTTCTGGTGTTGCTAACATTGACGTAGCATCTGTAGAAATTCGTCTTGGCGATGATGGTAACTACACATTGTATACTGGCTCTTCCGATATGGGCATGGGTGCTAATACTGTATTGACTCAAATGGCTTGTGAAATCATTGGCTGTCCTATGGAATACATGACTGTTGTTGAATCTGATACAGACATCGTACCATTTGATCCAGGTTCCTATGCATCTAGTACAACATACGTAACTGGTCGGCGGCGAAAATGGCTGCTGAAGAATTACGCACTAAGATTATTGCTAAGTTCGCTCAATTCTTCGATACAGATGTAGAAAATATCGACTTTGATGGCGTTGTAGCTACCACAAAAGATGGTTCTCAAACTATGGATATCCATCAATTAGCTCCAAAATTATTGGTAGGCGTTAATGCAGAACAATTGTCTGGTTTCGCTACATGGGGCAGTCATACGTCTCCACCTCCATTCATGGCAACTATTGCAGAGGTAAAAGTAGACAAACAAACTGGCAAGGTTATTCCGCTTCATACATATCCTGCATCGATTGCGGTACTGTTATTAATCCTAAATTGGCTCGTGTTCAAGTTGAAGGTGGCGTAGTACAAGCTATCGGCATGGCATTGTATGAAGATGTACGCTATTCTAATAATGGTCGCTTAGAGACTAATAACCTTATGACTTATAAAATTCCAACCCGTCAAGATATTGGCGAGTTACATGTAGACTTTGTAGAGTCTTATGAGCCGACAGGCGGATTTGGTGCCAAATCTATTGGTGAAGTTGTTATTAATACGGCTAGTCCAGCTATTCAGCATGCTATTAAAAATGCAGTTGGTGCGGACGTTCGTACATTACCTATGACACCTGAGAAGGTATTTGTGGCTATGGACGAAATATAAAGTATAGAGATTTCTATTTACTTTTCCTTTCTAAGGAGGCCTGGTTTTATGACATCACAAACATCCTATTGGAATCGATTGATTCAGCCGGGAATCGTGGCCCTTGTTGGGGCAGGCGGTAAAACGACTGTGCTTTCAAAATTAGTAGAATATGGAAGGCTGAAAGGTCAGCCCATCGTAGTTACGACTACGACTCGACTCTATGAATCTCAAGTGGCTCATTATGAACCGATTTATACTCGAAATATTAATGAAGCTGATGAATATTGTACTGATCGTATTTTGCGTGGATATTGTGGTGCGTGGTTCTCTGGCATTACAGGAACAAAAGTGGACTCCTTAGATTGTGATTTATCGATGGTTTAGCAAAATTGCATCCGAACTGGCAAATTGTAGTGGAAGCAGATGGGGCAAAGGAAAAATGGCTTAAGGCCCTAAGACGACTGAGCCAGTCATCCCATCTCTCACAAAGACTACGATTGGTCTTGTGAATTTACAAATGTTAGGAGCGCCCTTGATGATGAGCACGTGCATAACATCGAGCTCGTTCAAGATATTGTGAAACGCGATATGGTGCCATTGTAACGCCACGCATGTTGGCTGATCTTGTGCTCCATAAACAAGGTTTATTCCAATACAGTAAAGGTAAAAATTCTGTTCTGTACTGGTTATGAAACGGTGCAACATCGTATCATTGATGATTTTATTGATCATATTGTAGATAGCGACATTTCCGATATCATCTTAGCTGATGGATACAAAGCAAGTTGTGAAATCCGTCGCATTATTCAATGTCGGTAGGTACTCATGACTTATGTGAAAGCAAAATCTAATACCGCTTTCAGTCCCATGAGAGACCCCATAGATCGTCGTCCTTTGCATATTGGCATTGTCCTCCTCGTAGGAGGTCAATCCAAGCGTATGGGATGTAATAAGCAACTTTGCCTTGGCGTGGTAAAACTGTTTTAGATGCGGTCTGTGGGGCTCTTCATTGTGGATGGAATGATTCGGTAGAACTTACTGAATCCTGTAAACTACCTTTTGTAGCGGTTACTGGTGATGATCATGAAAGATTAGAACCTATAGTTACGAGCTATGGGTTTGAAGTGGTTCAGAATGAACATCCTAATCGTGGACAAGGCCTGTCCATAGCGATAGGAGTACGTCATTTGGTAGAAAACTCACCGATACCGCTAGACGGCATTCTTTGTTCTGTAGGGGATCAACCACTATTGACTGGGAATGTTGTACATCAGGTTATTAGTGCATTTAGTGATAACTTTCATTCGAAACTATCGTCGTCCCGCATTATGGGGCGAATTATCAGTCGGGAAATCCTGTTCTATTTGGTTCACATTGGTTTGAATCATTGCAACATATCCAAGGGGATCAAGGTGGCAAAACTATCATTCGCGGTAGTGGTAAAGACCATGTTATCAAATTGTGGATTCGTGACGATGTTGGATATGATATTGACACACCCGATGATTTTGAGCGTTTGAAACAACGTGAAAGTGAGGCATTATGAAACCATTAGTCCTTATGCGCGGAGGCGGAGACATCGCTTCTGGCGCTGTATATAGATTGAAACGTGCAGGCTATCCTGTGGTGATTAACGAAATCGCCATTCCTACCATGATTCGCCGTGAAGTATGTTATGGCAATGCTGTACATCGTGGAGAAATGATTTTGGAACGCTTTGTAGCACGTCATGTAGCCCTCAGTGAAGTAGCAGATACGTTGGCACAAGGTGTTATTCCCGTTGTGACTAGTTCGTATGAAGAGCTACTTGATACATTGAAGCCAGCTATTGTTGTAGATGCTATTTTAAGTAAAAAGAATCTTGGTACCAAACGTGATGATGCAGATCTTGTCATTGGTGGGGCCTGGATTTACTGCAGGGCATGATGTAGATGTTGTTATTGAAACCATGCGCGGTCATTACTTAGGTCGTTGCATCTATGATGGTCCAGCGCAGCCTAATACGGGGATTCCCGGTAATGTAGGTGGTTATACTCATGAACGTGTTATTCACTCACCAAAGGCTGGTCTGTTTACAGCTAAGCGCCATATTGGCGATTCTGTACAAGCTAATGAAGTCATTGGTTATGTAGATAAAGAGCCAGTGCGGGCAAAAATTACAGGTATTCTTAGAGGTATTCTTAAGAGCGGACTCATCGTATCCGACCATTTTAAATTGGCCGATGTAGATGCTCGTTGTGAAGAAGCTCATTGTTATAGTATTTCAGATAAATCCCTTGCCGTTGGTGGCGGTGTTTTAGAAGCTGTTACTGCATGGGATTATGAAAGGAATCAAGATGGAAACGATCTATGATGTGATGAAAGACCGTCTTCAGCTTACAGAAACTACGCTGATGGTTACTGTATTGTCTGGCCCTCGTCAAGGGGATAAGACAATTTATGCTGAAGATGGTAGTGTTTTGTATGGTACACCAATCGAAGGATTTATGGTAGATAAAGCAAAGCTTAATTCTTTATGTATGGTAGGCGAAGTGGAATGTTTCGTACAACCTGTGAAAACGATCCATCTGTTCTCGTATTGGGTGCTGGTCATGTGAGCCGTGCTATTACGGATTTATTATTATTTATCGGGTGTCGTGTAACCGTTGTAGATGACCGCCCAGAATATGTAGTTCCTGAATTCTTTGATGAACGTGTAACTCGTAAATGCTTACCATTAGAAAACTTTAAAAATAATCTACCTCTTGATGAATATAATGGGTTTATCATTGTTACTCGTGCTCATGAGTATGATAATGTATGCTTAGAACAATTGCGCGATTATTTGCCAACTTATATGGGTGTTATGGGCAGTCAAAAGCGTATTCATTATGCATTTGAAGTATTGCGTGAACAAGGTTGGACACAAGAAGAATTAGATATGGTATATGCACCAATTGGTCTAGACTTAGGTGCACAAACCCCTGAGGAGATTGCATTATCTATCGTTAGTGAATATTTAGCAGTGGTGCGTGGTAAAAAAGGCGGCTCATTGCGGAAAGGTAGAGTGAGCCATGAATCGTGAGTTTATTGAATATTTAAGTGCTCGTAAAAATGAAACACTAGCTGTAGCTACTATTTTATTTACCCGTGGTTCTACACCGCGTAAGGCTGGCACATCTATGGTAGTATTCCCAGATGGATCTATCTTTGGTACTATCGGTGGTGGTCGTGCTGAAAATGAAATTCGCCTAAGTGCTGTTGATTCCTTGAATAAAAAAGAAGCACATCGTCGTATCGAAGTTCTTTTAGATGACGATGTAGCTGTAAAAGAAGGTATGGTGTGTGGCGGACAGATGGATGTGTGGATTGAAACACAAAATATTTAAGTCTATAACTATAGAAAAATCATATCTTATAATTGTTTATAAATTTACAGTGCTTCTAAAATGAGTTAAAATATAAGGTACAGCCAAGTAGTTGGTTGTACCTTATTATTTTGTATAAGGAGCTATTTTTATGCATATTGACGCACTTATACATACCTTTAGGCTTCTTGATATTGCTGATATCTTAATCGTTGCCGTAGGTATTTATTACTTATATAAATTGCTTAAAGATACACGGGCCGTTTCTCTTTTGAAGGGCCTTGTTATACTAGCAATTCTAAATTTATTGAGTCATTTGCTGAATCTATATGTTATCAATTGGATTTTGCAACAAAGTATGACCGTTCTTCTCTTCGCATTACCTGTAGTATTCCAACCGGAATTGCGTCGTGCTTTAGAACAATTGGGCCGTGGTCGAATTTTCAGTAAGGCACAGAATGTCAACGAAGAGGAAATGGATATGACTATCAATGAAGTGATGGCGGCGGGCGTTATGTCTCGTGAGCATACTGGGGCACTTATCGTTTTTGAACGTGAAGTGGGCCTCAATGACTTTGTTGATACAGGCATTTTAATTGATGCTGTGTTGAGCCGTGAACTAATTAAAAATATTTTCGTTCCTAGTACACCACTTCATGATGGGGCGCTGATTATCCGCGATGGACGTATTCGTGCAGCAGGGTGTTTGTTGCCACTAACTGAGGATCGTACATTGAGTACTGAACTTGGTACACGTCACCGTGCAGCCATCGGTTTGTCTGAACAAACTGATGCTGTCGTTGTTGTGGTCAGTGAGGAAACGGGGACAATTTCCTACACCTATGGCGGTCATATCTATCGCCATTTGCCAGAAGATCAAATTAAAGAAGCGTTGCGTACGTTTATGGAACGCCCTCGTCAAACCATTACTGGTATGTGGAAATGGGGGGCAAAAAAAAATGATGATACATTTGAAACGCAATTGGCCAGCTAAGTTGTTATCATTGCTAGCAGCTATCGTCATGTGGTTCTTTATCATGCGAGATCAGAACCCTGTGATGGAGGTAACCTATACAGTACCTGTTCAAGTCCAAAATCTTGATTCCCATTATATTATAGAAGATGCACCTGATGTAGCACGCATTGTCCTTTCGGGCCCTCGCGATACGATTATGTCTATAAAGGCAGATAATCTTCGTGCATATATTGATGCATCTGGTGTAAAACCAGGTCAAAATAATGTAACCATTGGATTTACCCCTCCAGCGGGGATGAGCCTTGTGGAGGTTAAGCCTGATACTGTAACAATTAATGTAGACGAATATGCAGAGCGGAAAATACCGGTTGAAATTGTTCCAATTGGCAAGTTCTCCGACGATGTTGCTCTCAAGTCAGTCACTATTGTACCGAAAGAGGTAACTGTATCTGGACGTAAACAGCTTGTTAACGCTGTAAATAAGGTTGTTATGAAGGTTAATATCTCTGGTCAAACCAAGAACTTTAGTGCTGTTAGTACGTTAGAAGCCTGGGATATATCTGGTAATGTATTAGATGTACACATCAATCCGCCCAGGTCAAGCGCAATATGAACTAAACTTATTGCGTAAAGATAAAGCGGTTCCTATTACAGTACCAACTGCGGGGACGGCAGCTGATGGGTATGAAGTTAAGTCTATATCCGTTACACCAACTCAATTAACTGTGACTGGTCGAGAAGAAATGATTGATTCTGTTTCAGAAATTCAAACAGAACCAATTGATCTTACCGGTGCGACGAAGGGCATTCAAGGTAATTACAACTTAGTATTACCGAGTGGTGTGAATAGTAATGTTACTACAGTACATGTTAAGGTAGATATACAAAAGAAAACTACGTAGCTAAAAAGACCCTATACGTAGCTAAAAAAGACCCTAATAGAGTAGATTCATAACTCTATTAGGGTTTGTTTTATTATTCATATATTAGCTTTTATAGTAGTGTTGTATAATAAAAGTGTATGACCATTTTCTTGTAGGTCAATTGTTAGAAATTTAGGTCAAATAATAATGATATAAGCTGCCCCAAAAAGGGAGCTGAAATAGGAAAGATATGATTAGAATAATAAATCTCCGCGTGGCTGTTACGGTCAAGTTGGATATAAAGGATATTGTAGAAAAGAAATATCCTCAATTGCGAGGCGCCATTGAAACGATTCACGTTGTACGACGCGCTGTAGATGCTCGTAAAAAACCGAATATTGTATTTGTGTATACCTTGTTTGTTGAGGTTCATAAGGAAGCTCAAATCATGAAAAAACTAGGTAAACAAAAGGATGTATCTGTATTTACTCCAGAGGATCCAGAACCTATTGTTTATGGTAATGTGCCTTTAGCACATCGCCCTGTAGTGATGGGCTTTGGTCCAGCTGGAATGCTAGCTGCCTTTTATTTAGCTCGTGAAGGGTACCGTCCAATCGTTCTTGAACGAGGTCAAGACGTTGATACTCGTAGCCAAGATGTAGAAACATTTTGGAAAGAAGGTGTATTTAAGCCCGAATCTAATGTACAATTTGGCGAGGGTGGTGCAGGTACCTTCTCTGATGGTAAACTGACAACCCGCGTTACACATCCAAGATTGCATGAAATCTCCAAATATTTTGTAGAGTTCGGCGCTCCAGAAGAAATCTTGTATAAACATAAACCTCATGTAGGTACAGATAAGTTGCGTACCATGGTAAAAGCTATGCGTGAACGCATCATCGAATGGGGTGGTGAAGTTCGCTTTGGTGCTAAGATTACCGATTTATTTATTGAAAATGACTATATCGTAGGTGTTGAAGTTAATGGTAGTGAGCGCATTGATACTACAGTTGTTCTTTCTGGTGTAGGTCATAGTGCACGCGATACGTACGAAATGCTACATAAACGAAATGTAGAAATGACAGCAAAACCATTTGCCATCGGTGTTCGTATTGAACATGATCAGGCTGTCATTGACGAGTCTCAATATGGTGTAGAACCATCTAGCTTGGGTCTTGGTGCAGCGGAATATTCTCTTGTGTACCATGATAAAGAAACAGGCCGTACAGCGTATAGCTTCTGTATGTGCCCAGGCGGTCAAGTTGTAGCATCTGCGTCCGAAAATGGTGGCGTTGTTGTTAATGGTATGAGTTTATATGCTCGTGATAGCGGTGTTGCGAATAGTGCTATCGTAGTTAACGTAGGTCCCGATGACTTTGGTAATCATCCACCGATGGTGTAGCATTTCAACGTGAATGGGAGCGTAAAGCTTATGAATTAGGTGGCTCTAACTTCCAGCACCAGCTCAGACCGTAGGTCAGTTTTTGGGGCTTTCACAAGCAACAGGTGTACAAGATAGCACATATAGCTATGAACCAGGTGTAGTAAATTGCGATTTACATGATTGCTTACCACCTTTCGTAACGTCCGTGTTGGAACGGGCATTGCCGTATTGGGGACGACGTATTCATGGATTTGATGATCCTGCAGTATGTATGACTGGTGTTGAAACACGCACCTCTGCGCCGCTTCGCATGGGGCGTAATGAAGAACGTATTTCTCCAACTGTAGGTGGATTTTATCCTATGGGGGAAGGTGCAGGCTATGCTGGCGGCATTATGAGTGCAGCCCTTGATGGGGCAGAAACTGCCATTATATGCATGGCAAAATATGCAAAACCTAACTAGTTAGTAGTAGAATGTATTATAAAGTAAACTACAGTATAAGTTCATTTTGGTACTGTAAAATAGTATATCTGTATAGTATATATATGTGTGGTGTATATATTGTGATATAATACACAACAGTGAATATATAAGGACTTGTGATTTTCACAATCCCTAGAGGAGGATAATTATGGCTCGTTTATTTGGTACAGATGGTGTACGTGGTGTTGTTAATGAATTTTTAACACCTGAATTAGCCTATCATTTAGGCCGTGCAGCGGCTACATATTTTGGTAAAGAAAAAGACCATCCTACATTCTTGATTGGTCGTGATACGCGTATTTCTGGCTCTATGCTTGAAAGTGCGTTAGCATCCGGTATTTGCTCTGTTGGCGGCAATGTTGTAATTGCCGGTGTTATTCCGACTCCTGCAGTAGCTTACCTTGTACGTCAACAAGGCTTTGATGCAGGTGCTGTTATTTCTGCATCTCATAATCCATATCCAGATAATGGTATTAAATTCTTTGATGGCAATGGCTATAAATTGCCAGATGAAGTAGAAGATCAATTAGAACAATATGTTCGTCAAAGTGCAGATAATGAATTGCCACGTCCTACAGGTGATGGCATTGGTACTATTGAGTACAACAGCAATTTAGCTCATTTCTACGCTCACTTTGTTCGCCACACAGTTGATACATCCCTTGAAGGTTTGACTATCGTATATGATGGTGCAAACGGTGCTGCATCTAGCGTAGGTCCTGAAATTTTATCTGGTCTTGGCGCTAAAGTAATCAACATCAATGTAAATCCAGATGGCTTGAATATCAATGATCACTGTGGTTCTACACATATCGAAGGCTTGCAAGTGGCTGTACAACAACATAATGCAGACCTTGGTATCGCTAACGATGGTGATGCGGACCGTTGCTTATTGGTAGACGAAAAAGGTCAAGTTCTCGATGGTGACCAAATCATGCTATTGTGTGCGCTTAAATTGAAAGAAGAAGGCAAACTCAAAGATGATACTGTAGTTGGTACTGTTATGAGTAATATTGGATTCCATAAAGCAGCAGAAGAACTAGGAATGAAAACAGTTTCTACTGCTGTTGGTGACCGTTATGTTTTGGAGTACATGCGTGAACACAACCTCTCCGTTGGCGGTGAGCAATCTGGTCACGTAATCTTCTTAGATCACAACACAACTGGTGATGGCATGTTAACAGCTGTTCAAGTAGCAGCTCTTATGAAAGAGAAAAAATCAACCACTTTCTGAGTTGGCTGGCATTATGACTAAGTATCCTCAAGTTCTTATCAACGTTCGTGTTGCTACAAAAACAGGTTGGGAAGACAATGATATTATCAAAGCTGCCATCGTAACAGCGGAAGGTGAACTTGGTGATGAAGGCCGCGTTCTAGTTCGTGCATCCGGTACTGAACCACTTATTCGTGTAATGGCTGAAGGTCCTAACCAAGAAGAACTACAAGCACTATGCCAAGAAATTGCTGATATCATCGGTAGAGAACAAGGGGTGGCCGAATAACTCTTAATGAGTAGTTTGATACTACTCCGTTTGGTTCCATTCTACAATTTCATATTAGTATACCTCCTACCCTTTGCTCCGTCCCTACGTAAAGTCGTCGCAGGAACATATATAGGAGGGTATTTATTTTATATTTATTTAGGATGGTTACCGAATGGAACCGTCACTATGGCGCAAATATTTCTGCATTATACCATTTCTACTCATTAAGAGTTATTTCGCATATGAGGGGGAGGATAGACGAGATGATGCAATTCATCTTATATATAGTTAAGAACTGTGTTGCTGTTACTATAGGTACATATATAGGATGTAATTTATGTTATTATAGCGATATAGCGAAATGAACTGAAAAAGCACTACTTGAATTGTAATAATTCAGAGTAGTGCTTTTGTTATTCATTTATCAGCCACAACGAGTTTGTATATCCATTCAAGAGATATTGTTACTGTTTGTTTGTCTGCTCTTTAAAGGATTTTACATAGCTGTCGCCTGTAAGTGTCCAGGTAGAGTCTTTGCTGAGTTTCAGTGTAACTTCTTCAGCTGTGTTGTTTGTGTTTACAGCGCCAACGAGACTAGATCCATTTGTCATGTCTAGTGAGACAGTGCTGCTGGAGTCAGCTACGATGTTACCGTTAAGTTCTTGGTTGGATGCGCGAAGTGTGAGGTGACCACCGTTTTCACCATCTTTACCCCAACGGGAGTCTGCCGCAGCTTTCACCAGTGTAGTAGTGTTTGGCATTAAGATTGTGTTGCCTGTAAGGTCTGCTTCAGCAGTGGTGTTGTTTACATAGATGAACGCACCTGTACCATGAGTTGTAAGTGTGTTATTTTCCGCTTTTAAACGAGCGATACCGCTTTCAGCATCACCGGAGAAGCTTTGGTAAAGCATAAAGCCATTATCGTGGTAGCCTGTTACATTAGAGTTGGTAAGGGTAATAGAGTTTTTACCTTCTACGACACCAATTTCACTCTTGTTGGCCACGCCGTTCACATTGTTAGCTGTAATATTGCCAGTGGAGTAGATAACAGGACTGCCTGTGCCAGAGGTTGTAAGCTTAGCTGCTTCTGCAGTAATAGTGCCTTCACCACGGTCTGTAGCAAGGGTTGCGGAGTGAGCACCTTCGGTAGTGATAGTTAGGTTTTTACCGTTTACAGTGCCTTTATAGGTTGCATCTAAGCCGCGAGAGGAATCACCTTTTGTGTGAATATTAGTGTTCTCTACGTTGATCACAGAGCCTTCGCCAGTGGCAAATACTGCATTAGATCCAATGCTATTAGAGGTGAAGTTACTATCCTTAATGCTTGTTTGGCTGCCTTCGATGCCGAGCACTACTGCGTTTTGTCCGCGAAATTACTGTTGTCATCATTTGTGGTATTTATCAATACTACTATCGATGGTAATAGTGGCTTTGTTTTTGCTGATGAAAGCATTTTTGTCGCTTGTAGTATTGTCGAACCGTTGGTGTTCGAATGTTTTGCTTTCACTAATAACAGATGTACCTGTGAAAGTACTAGGATTAGCTTCCTTATGAGGCGTTTGTTCATTAATTTCGCCTGTCTTTACATCATCTGGTCTAGGTACATCGTTTTTAGGTGTATTAGCGTTAGGCACATCAGCCTTAGGGGCAGATATGCTTTGGGTAGGTACATTAGCTTGTACTGGTTCTGCCCCAAATGTAGGGGCGAATGCGAGTGGAGGGCGCCACCCGCTAAAGCGGGAACGATGAGACGTCTTAATGTTCTATAATTACGTGAATGTGTCATATATAATAACCTCCAAATATTTATTGCGCGATAAAATCGAATTGTGTAAAATTAAGATTGTAAGAAGTATAGTAATTATCTGTGAAAATAGTATGAATGATACATGGGATTTATAAACGAATACTAAATATGTAATCTATAGATATATATGAATATTACGTAAGGTTATATAGGTCATAGAATTCATAGATTCCTAGAATTTAATAGTTCATGATATCCATAGGATACTACGGTATCATATTTATATATGTCGATAAGGATGTCTTGCTTTCACCATTCATTATCACGTATAATATAGATTGGTATACGATGTATACTTTAAAGATCTGCCGTATCTTATAGAAAGGAGTTTCACAATTCGTAAGAGCGAATAGCGCAAGTACCCGCGAAGGCAGTCGTTAGGGTAGACGAGGTGAAGAGTGATCGAATAATCAGCGGATGCTCTTCCGGCATATTCATGTCGTAACAGATATTAAAAATCCCATTGGTAACAATGGAGACAAAGTGTATCTGAATGAATTGTATTCAAATACTATTTAATACATAATTTGAACATTAATCTAGAACGTTAAGTTAGAATAGTAATTTATTAGTTAGCCTTAGTTCTTGGCTGGGGCTAGAATGCCCCCAGTAATAGGAGGATATATTTATGTGCGGTATCGTAGGATACATTGGCTTTAATCAAGCATCTGATTTCTTGTTGGACGGTATGGCGAAATTAGAATACCGTGGTTATGACTCTGCAGGTATTGCTGTTATCGGCCCTGAAAATGTTATTAAAATTCAGAAGAAAGGTTGGTCGCCTTGCCAATCTTGAGGCGATTGTAAAAGCAGATCCTAATGAAGGAACTGTAGGTATTGGTCATACACGTTGGGCTACACATGGTCGTCCATCTGATATGAACGCCCATCCTCATGCATCTGAAGATGGTAAATTTGCTGTTGTACACAACGGTATTATTGAAAATTACATGCCTTTAAAAGAAGAGCTCATTGCAAAAGGATATCATTTCAAATCTGAAACTGATACAGAAGTAGTAGCTCATTTATTAGAGGATATGTATGATGGCGATTTCGTAGGCACTGTACGTCGCATGCTCGCTCGTGTTGACGGTGCATATGCACTTGAAATCATCTGCTCTGATGAGCCAGATAAAATCATTTGTACTAAAAAAGAAAATCCATTGGTTATCGGTCTTGGCAAAGGCGAAAACTTCGTTGCCTCCGATATTCCAGCTATCATTAACTACACACGCGATACATACATCTTGAGCGATGGTGAATTAGCTATCGTTACTCGCGATAATGTATCCGTATTTGACCGTGAAGGTAATCCTGTTGATAAAGAAGTATTCCACGTTAACTGGAATGCAGAAGCAGCAGCTGAAAAAAGGCGGTTATGAACACTTTATGTTGAAAGAAATTCATGATCAACCTAAGGCAGTACGTGATACATTTGGTACACATATTTCTGAAGATGGTAAAACTGCACATTTTGAGGAATTGAACTGGACTGCTGACGATGTAGCAGCTTTCAACAAAATTCTCATCGTTGCATGTGGTACAGCATACCATGCAGGTCTTGTAACTAAACAATATATTGAAAACTTGGCGCGTATTCCTGTAAATGTGGAAATTGCATCTGAGTATCGTTATAGCAATCCGTTGACTGATGATAAAACATTATGTATCGTTATCAGTCAATCCGGTGAAACATCTGATACATTGGCAGCCTTGAAAGAGGCTAAACGCCTTGGTGCTAAATCCTTGGCAATTACAAACGTAGTAGGTTCCAGTATTTCCCGTGAAGCAGATAATACTGTGTACACATGGGCAGGTCCTGAAATCTCCGTGGCGTCTACAAAAGCGTACACTACTCAATTAGTAGCAGGCTTGTTGTTCGCTGTATACCTTGGCCAATTAAATGGTAAAATGGACCCAACTTTAGGCGAAGAAATCCTTTGCGGTGTTAAAAACTTGCCTACATTAATTCATGAAATCTTTGAAGTAGACGAAGATATGAAAGCCTTTGCAAAACATTATGGCTTCAAATCTGATGCGTTCTTCTTGGGTCGTGCTATCGACTACGCAGTAGCGATGGAAGGTGCTTTGAAATTGAAAGAAATTTCTTACATCCATGCTGAAGCATATGCTGGTGGCGAGTTGAAACATGGTACATTGGCTCTTATCGAAGAAGGCGTACCTGTTATCGCATTGGCTACACAAGAAGATGTGTACGATAAGATGATCAGCAACATCCGTGAAGTAAAAGCTCGTGAAGCTGTTGTAATCGGTATTGGCATGAAAGGTGACGAAGAATTATCTAAACACGTAGACCATACAATCTATGTGCCTCGTGCAAATAAATTCATTGCTCCAATCCTAGCGGTTGTACCATTGCAATTATTGGCGTACTACGCAGCGATTACTCGCGGCGCAGATGTAGATAAACCACGTAACTTGGCTAAATCTGTAACCGTAGAATAATATATATAACCAACAGTGCTTCGGCACTGTTGGTTTATTTCAATATAGGGAGACTATTATGGCAGTTATATTTTCCGGCATCCAACCAAGTGGGGAATTAACACTTGGCAACTATTTGGGGGCTTTACGTAATTTCTTAGAGTATCAAGATACTGATGAATGTTATTATTGCATCGTTAACCAACATGCAATCACTGTACCGCAAGATCCAAAAGAGTTATTCCAAAATACTCGTAATTTGGCTGCCTTATACCTCGCTGTTGGCCTCGATCCTAAAAAGGTAACATTATTTGTGCAATCCGAAGTGCCTGAGCACGTTAAACTCGGTTGGGTTATGCAATCTATTAGCTATGTTGGCGAATTAGAGCGTATGACACAGTACAAAGATAAGTCTCAAAAGCAAGGTGACTCTATTCCTACAGCGTTGCTTACGTATCCACCATTGATGGCGGCAGATATTTTGTTATATGGTACTAACTATGTTCCAGTAGGTGAGGACCAAAAACAACATCTTGAGTTGACTCGTAATTTGGCAGAGCGTTTTAACCGTAGATTTGGCGAAACTTTCGTAGTACCTGATATCAAGGTAGGCGAAGGTGGTGCTCGCGTTATGAGCTTGCAAGAGCCAACTAAGAAAATGAGTAAATCTGATGACAACCAAAATGCTACCATTCGTCTTTTGGATGCACCAGACTTGATCGTGAAAAAATTGAAACGCGCTCAAACTGACTCTGATAACGCGGTGCGTTACGATAAAGAAAACAAACCTGGCATTTCTAACTTGATGGGCATTTACCGTGCTATCACAAAAGACAGCTATGAAGCTATCGAAGAAATGTATGCCGGTAAAGGCTATGGCGTTTTCAAATCCGATATCGCAGACCTATTGGTGGCAACTCTTGAGCCAATTCAACAACGTTACAATGAGTTGATTACAAGCCCTGAACTCGATATCATTCTCGATGAAGGTGCTGCTAAGGCTCATGCTAAAGCAAGTCAAATGTATCGTAAAGTAGAGCAAGCTATGGGCTTGTGCCGTAAATAAAATCATATAGTAGACTTTCAATTTGTGAGGTAAGCCATGACGAAACAAGAGGCGATGGAACGCTTTTCATCAGGTACCGTACAACAGAGCTTAGAAATACATCGTGGAATTCAGTGGACCGGTCGTATTATCGGTCTATTGGTTTGTGCCTTAATTGTAAAATATATGCCCGCCGATTGGGCTGAGCGTATATGGTATTATCTGTTGTTACTCGTAATATTGTGGACCCTTCATAGATTAGGTGAAAGTCAAGCATTTATCTGTGAAAAGGGCCTCGTGTTAAAGCGAAGGCCTTTTTCTGTGAAAGAATACTTTCACAGCCTCTTTCATGGCGATGAATATTTTGTCTTTGTCGATTATGAGCATATAATTGGATTTACTGAAGGTTGGCGTGAGTTGCAGGCTATGAATGGTCATGGTGGAATTTATGTAATACCATTAGATCTCGCACAGGTAGGGTATAAAGACAAAATGGCCATGATTGAAGCGATTCATAAGCATTCAGATACATAATGTATGCGTATATACAAAGGATTTAGTACTATAATTCTGTATGATCCATGAGAGAACTAAAAAATCCTAAAATTCATCAAATTAGCTATTTACAACTTTAATGAACTAAAGTATAATACAATCATCAGGTACAGACATGAGTTCTGTACAGCATATATTAGCAAGTAGTTAAAGGTGTAATACACCGTGGAGGATAGTTATGAATTGGAAAAAGATAATGGCCGTTGGCCTTGCAGCAGTATCTATGATGGTATTTGTAACGGGTTGTGGTAGTGATACTAAAACGGCTAATAAAGAATTACCTAAAAAAATCGTTATCGGCTTAGATGATAGCTTCCCTCCAATGGGATTTAAAGATGATAAAGGCGAAATCGTAGGTCTTGATATCGATATGGCTAAAGAAGCAGCTAAACGCGCTGGCATGGATGTGGAATTCAAAGCTATCGACTGGTCTAGTAAAGAAGCTGAGTTGAAATCTAAAAAAATCGACGCTTTATGGAATGGCTTAACAGTTTCTCCGGAACGTGAGAAAAATATCTTATTCTCCAACACGTATATGAAGGATAAACAATACATCGTTGTTCGTAATGAAGATGAATCCATTAAATCTAAAGCAGATCTTGCAGGCAAAGTAGTAGGTGTTCAACAAGCAAGTACTGGTGAATCTGCATTGCAAAACGATCCAAGCGGTAAAACTGTGAAAGAAACTAAATCTTATGCTGATTTTGTAAGTGCTTTCATGGATCTTGGTATTGGACGTGTTGATGCAGTGATCGCCGATGGTGTTATCGCTCGTTACCTCATGACAAAAGAACCTGGTAAATACAAAATCGTAGAAGGTACTGATTACGGTGTTGATAACTTCGCTGTTGGCTTCCGTAAAGATGATACTGCATTGCGTGATAAAATCAATGGTATCTTAGCTGAAATGAAAAAAGATGGTACTGCTGATAAAATCGTTGAAAAATGGTTGGGCTCTAGCGCAGACCTAGATAAGAGCGATGCTAAATAGTACAATTCGTGATATACTAATAGTACTATGGTCAGTTTGTACAACAGATAATTAAAGAACGAAATGTACACTAGAGAAGAGGCCAGATGCCTCTTCTCTAGTCGTGTTTTGAAGGAGTATTCCATGTTAGATTATTTATTGCAGATTATCCCAACCATTGCTGATGGTTTAAAGGTAACCGTATCGCTATTCTGTATTGTATGGATTTTATCCATTCCTGGCGGTATCTTACTTGCTTTGGTACGTTTATCTAAATTTACAGTGCTCGACAAAATTGTTGAAGCCTTTTCGTATATTTGATGCGCGGTACACCATTAATGCTACAAATTTTATTCGTGTATTATGCATTACCTATCATTACAGATGGTGCTGTCCAAATGGATGATGCTACAGCCGCGGTGCTTACATTCGTATTAAACTACGCAGCGTATTTATGTGAAATTTTCCGCGGTGGTATTCAATCCATTTCTCGTGGTCAGTACGAAGGGGCAAAGGTTCTTGGTTTTACCTATGCCCAAACGATGCGTAAGATCATCTTGCCACAAATGTTTAAACGCGTATTGCCTCCACTTGCGAATGAGACAATTAACTTGTTGAAAGATACTTCTCTCGTATACGTATTGGCTATGAACGATATCTTGCGTATTACAAAATCTATCGTACAACGTGACTTTGATATCTCTGCCTTCTTAGTGGCAGCTTTGTTCTACTTGATCTTTACCTTTATTTTGACAAATATCTTCAACTACTTAGAAAGAAGATTTGCTGTATACGAAGATTAATCTATTCTGTAGTTGCTTGTCGTATTTTACATCCAATTATTGTTCATATAGCGGACTAATACTCAATGATTAGTATGTTTAGATAAAAGGATGCGACAATTTAAGAGGTACTTATGACATTTGTAAATATGGAGCGTATTGAAAAACGCTTTAACAATCAAACTGTATTGCGCGATGTATCGCTCAAAATGAATAGAGGGGAAATCGTTTCTATTATCGGTCCTTCTGGGTCTGGTAAATCTACATTCTTGCGCTGTTTAGGTCAATTAGAGACTATCGACGGTGGTTCTATTACTGTAGATGGCACTGTTCTTGCTAGTACTGATGCTAATGGCACTGTAAACTATGCAAGCCAAGAAACACAACATGACTTGCTATTACGCATGGGCATGGTGTTCCAATCTTTCAATTTATTCCCTCATATGACAGTGCTCGATAATATTATGATTGCACCGCGTATGGTAAAAGGCATGAAAGATGATGAGATTTTACCGATTGCAGAGCGATTACTCAATAAAGTTGGCCTATGGGAAAAGCGCGATATGTATCCATCCCGTTTATCTGGGGGCCAACAACAACGTGTGGCCATCGCTCGTGCATTGGCGATGAATCCAGAAATTATGCTCTTTGATGAACCAACATCTGCTCTTGACCCAGAGTTAACAGGTGAGGTTCTAAAGACTATTAAACAATTGGCCGATGATCACATGACGATGATTATCGTAACTCATGAAATGAACTTTGCTCGTGAAGTATCTGACCGTGTCATCTTCATGGCCGACGGTGTCATCCAAGAGGAAGGTACACCAGAGCAAATTTTCAATAATCCACAGAACGATAGAACAAAAGCGTTCTTGGAGAATATGTTATAGGAGGTCTTATGAAGTTACGTTTTATTGCTGCTACATTAGCTGTAATGGCTATGGGCATGACCTCTATTATGGCGGAAGGCTTGCAGGGGACGCCTAGCACACCAATAGCTATTGTAGATTCACAAAAAGACTCTGCATCTATTTTGCCAGATCAATATAAGTCCTATGCTACTACGATGAATACAGTGGTTAAAGACTATAAAAATGGCTATACCTTTACGCTTCCATGGCGTGTAGCTGATGGTGTTAAGCTTGATATGGATGTGCGCAGTGAAAGTGAGCATATTCAAGGCTATTCTTTCAATTTAGCAGGTCCTACACAAGATGATTCCTATACAGTGTCTTTCACAAAACGCAATAATACACCGCAAGATGGGGTATCTCAAAAAGAATGGAATACGACTTGGTATGGCGTGCCAATCAAGGGTATGTCTGATGAGGAATATTTGAGCATTTGGCGCCAACATAGTAATGCCTTTGAAAATAATGATATCGTTGGTGGCTTCTTTAACAAGAAAAGGGGCTATATCAGCGCGTTGGGATAAGACGACACCAAAGTCGTACGCTGAAATGACCTCTACAGAGCCTGTTCAATCCGTATTTGAAGCGGAATTCATCATGGATAAGGACCCAACACATCGCTATAATTTAGCGAGTACTTATGCTCCTATTCAAGGGGAGTTTATGGAACAAGGCTTGATGGAACATACGATTCCGTCCTTTGAATTATTAAATAAAACTGGTTCTAGTACGATTAAAGGTGTTAAACAATTTATCTCTGGCACTAGTGACATTAGCGTAGATGAAGGCATCAAATTTAATTATCCAAAAGGATTTACCCGTCTTAATGAAAAGGGGAAAATTGCTTTCACTAAGCATAATATACGCCTTGATATTGAATCTTTTACAATTCCAGTACAAGCAGTTAGCACAGGCATGCCTACGATGATGGGCAAACAAATGCTAGGTGATTACTATCTTAAACAATTGGTTGAGGTGAATAAGGCAACCATCACTCGATACGAAACGCATATCATCGATGGTAATGTTATGTTCTACTTGGCAGGTCATATGAAGAATCCTAATACAGCTGATACCTCCGCAGCGGCACCGGTATCCTTCGCAGCTACTATTATCTTAGGTAATGAAGGCAATGTAGCTGTGGCTCGTATGATTGGCCCAGCAGGTACAAGCCTTAGCACACCAGAGCTTATCGATGTGCTCGATGGATTCAAGTTGACTACTACATTGAATACGAACCAATCTTCGCAAGTGTTGTAATATACACATAATATTCTTTTATTTGTATAATTCTGTATAATTTGTGCTATAATAAAAGAAATCCTCTAGAAAAAGAGGAGTTTTCCTTAATGGTCTAGAATATAATAATATAGGCTAAACGATCTTTGATCATATCCCCTTTGAGGGATTAGAAATAGGAGGGGTTATTATGGTTACCTACAAAACTATTGTCGTACCTACTGATGGTTCTGAAAATGCTAAACGTGCGTTGGAACATGCTCTCGCTGTAGCGGACCGCAACCATGCTGAATTGATTATTGTTCACGTTGCAAATATTGTGTCTGCTATTTCCAATTTCGATCAAACACCAATTTCCGGTGGCTACGTATCTGAACAAATTGCGGAAGATATGGAAGAAACTGGTAAAGAAATTCTTAACGATGTAGTGAAAGAAATTCCTACAGGTGTAAAAGTTAAAAGCGTATTCGAAGTTGGCTCCCCTGGTCCTGCATTGTTGGCAGTAGCTAAAAAATACAATGCTGATCTTATCGTAATGGGTAGCCGTGGCCTTGGTCCATTGAAAGGCTTATTCATGGGTAGCGTAAGTAGCTATGTAACTAGTCACTCCACTTGCCCTGTATTAATCATTAAATAATTCATATCCTGTATAGATATGATATAAAAAGAGACTTTGTTTAAACAAAGTCTCTTTTTTAATATAATAAAAATGATATAATATTTATATGTATGCCCCACGGGGTTACAAATGAGTAAGAACATAAGTAATATAAGAATGATACATAAACATGAATAGTGATTTAAGATATGGGGGATTATATGAGCGACAAACAAGAAGCATTGCTAAAGCTAGCAGAACTGTTTAAAATCTTGGGAGATCCGACACGCCTTAAAATAGTAGAATTATTATTAGAAAATGAAATGTGTGTTAATCATATTGCAGAAACAATGGGAATGGGTCAATCTGCTATTTCACACCAACTACGTGTATTACGTCAAGCACGCCTTGTAACCTATCGTAAGGAAGGGAAAACTGCATACTACTCTCTAAACGATGATCATGTAGAAGGTCTAGTAAGAATGGGTATGGAACACGTATCTCATCAATAATAAGTTTTATTATAATGAACACCTTTCACCATATTATGAATGAAAGGTGTTTTTAGTTATGTTAGATATGAGAATGGAGATGTATATATAGTGAACCTGTTGATGAAAAATATAGGTATATTTGTGGTATTTATTGCCACGGTATTTTTATCAACTAAATCAATTTGGGCAAAGTTAATTTATCTAGATTCATTAAGTCCTTTGAGTGTTCTGGCATATAGAGCGCTTTTATCATTACCTTTTTTTATCCTACCAATGATTCATTTTAATTGGCAGAGTGTGAATAAAAAACAAGTTTTTTAAGTATTCTTTTGTGGGAGCGGTTCTTTATTTAATTTCGTCTATGGCAGATTTTATAGGTTTATTATATATTTCTGCTTCTTTAGAACGTGCCGTTTTATTTACATTTCCAATCTATGTATTTTTACTATCATCAGATTTATCCAGAATTACGATTTCAAAGATCGTGTTAATTATTCTTACTGTTTTAGGATTAGGGATTATGTTTAATCCCACTGTTGACAGTCATTTTACTAATACTTTAATAGGCGTATTATTAGTTTTAGTTTCTGCTATATTTTGGGCTTTATTTATGATTTATAGTAAGCGGGTCGTTTTAAGTATTAGTCCTACTATATTTACTAGTACATATATGTGTATAACTACAGTGTTTTTACTTTTTGGCTTTATACTAAATAGTGGTGGCTTTTCGGAGATTGTAGCACTCCAACCTCATACTATAATTTATTTAATTTTCTTGGCTATTTTCTGCTCTATAGTTCCATCATACTTAATGTCCTTTGGGCTAAAGAAAATTAGTGCATCTCTTGCAGCAGTTATTAGTGCAATGGGCCCAATAGTTACTTTGGGTTTAGATGTAGTTATTCTTAATCATCACTTAGGCTTAAATGAAATTATAGGTGCTATAATAGTTACACTTTGTGTGACTTGTTTGACGAGACTAAATGCTAAGGCGTAAAAAATCACTCATAGTTGATGACTATGAGTGATTTTTTTATATTTTAATATAATGGGAATAGGTAATAGGCTATAGTGATGAATAAAGGCATTGTTACAGCTGATAATATGGTAGTTCCCATAACGATTTGCGTAGCATATTCAGGATTATTCTTCATTTCAATAGCAATGAGAGACATATTGATAGCTGTTGGTACGCTATAGGTTATGATAATAGTTTGCGCTGCTATTGGGTGCATAGGACCATAGAACTTGATGAATAATATAGTTATAGCAGCGGCTATGAGTGGGCTTATAACAAGACGCAAGGTTGAAGCAAGCATAACATCAAGCTTAAAGAAGTTTAATGGTGTTCTATTAATTTGTACTCCCTAAAGCGATCATGGCAACGCCTACAAAGGCATTAGCAAAAATTTTAAGAGGGGCAAAGAAGAATAGACCATGTAAATCAAAAGGCAGAAACTGGCAGAGTAGAGCCAGTGGGATAGCATATACCATTGGCATGTGGAACACTACTTTTAGTGCATCGCGTGGGCTAAGTCTGCCTGCACCAGCTTGGTAGAACCCATAGGTATTACTCGTAATGGTCTGTATAATCATAATGGATACAACGCTGACAAGACCTAAGTTTGCATAGGGTGTGGTTCCATCAATAACATAGGGTATGTTTGTAAATACAAATATAGCTAGGGCGACACCCATATTTCCTACATTGTTAAACATAACACAGTTTTTTAAGGTCCCGATCTTGGCTACGTCATAACCCTGCGTTCGGCCAACTACATCTGATAGTATGGAATTTAGTATAAGTACACAAAATGCAACAAATACAATTTCTAATGTACCTGAGTTAAGCTTTGCTTCATACATAGCTCTAAATATAAACGTAGGTAATAATATGTAGAAGTTTAGCTTACTCAGCGTATACAAATCGAGTTTAAATTTTCTATCTAATACAAATCCAACCCCTATAAGTATTAAAATAGGTATCATGGAATTCATAAAGATATGGCCTATTAATACTAATAAATTCATTATATCACCTAGAGTTTCTTATTAAAATAGGGCATAGTTTTAACTTATTATATAACCGTATAGAGTAAATATACAGTCAGTATTATATGAATGATGAGTGGATACATTTCGAAATCTGTTCAGAACTTTATTATCCTCTATAGTATTATCATACCATAGTATGTATTGTTTGAGGTTTAAAAATTTATTTATTATGATGACTAATCATAATCATTAGAAATATGTATGCAGAATGTGAGTTTTTGCATACGACCTTGACTATAAATTTATAGTATAATGTGAATATATTGTATATTTAGTCTTTGGTTAGTCGATGTATCTCTAGGTTTGACCATAGCTTTCACAGTGTGGAGTCCAAAGGGATGTACAGGAGGAATTATGAAACGAATTCTATTAGTGTTAATGAGCGTTTTCATGCTTGCTTTTCTAGTAGGCTGTGGTAACGATGCAAGCAAACCGGCAGAAACAGGTAAACCAAGCACATCTGAAAAGATTACTGTACAAGCTGCTGCTAGTCTTAAAGGGGCTCTTACAGAACTCGCTGATGCTTACAAAAAAAGCCATAATTTAGCAGATGACCAAATTGTTATTAACTTTGCTGGTTCTGGCACATTGCGTCAACAAATTGAGCAAGGCGCACCAGCTAGCTTGTTTATCTCTGCTGACGAAAAGAAATATGAAAATGTTGCAAGAAAAAGACCTTGTAACTGATGTTAAACCATTTGTAACAAATGAATTAGTTCTCGTAGTTCCGAAAGGTCAACCTAAAATTGAATTAAATCAAATTGCTTCTGTTAAACGTATCGTTTTAGGTAATCCTGAAACAGTACCAGCTGGTAACTATGGTAAACAAGTATTAACAAAATTAGGTGTTTGGGAACAAGTTGAACCAAATGTAGTATATGCTAAAAGACGTAAAAGCTGTAACAGCATCTATTAGCCAAGGTGCTGGTGATGCGGGCTTTATCTATAAAACTGATGCTATTGCGGCAGGTGATGCCGTTCAAATTTCCGCAGTAACACCTGCAGACTCTCATGATCCAGTTATTTATCCAATCGGTATCATCAAAAAATATGACAATGCATTGGCAAAAGATTTCTACCAATATGTAATGAGCCCAGAGGGACAAAAAGTATTAGAGAAATACGGTTTCTCCACTTCTAAATAAGAGTAAAACGCTAGCTCTCATGGCTAGCGTTTTCTTATGGTACAATATATATATTGTACATAGCCTAAACTTGTTGTATATATAGAAAGTGGCATGAGTCCATTTTGGTTATCGCTGTGGGTGGCGAGCATTGCCCTCGTTATTGTTATCCTAATGGCCTAGCCGCTTGCTACTGGATGAAACGCTGTAAATGGGGCCATTGCTATTCTTGATGCCATTACATTGCCTCTAGTACTACCTCCTGTAGTCGTTGGTTTTGCGCTGCTTATGGTATTTACACCGGGCTATGCCTTTGGGGCTTGGCTGGAAGCCCATGGCATGAGCGTCGTCTTTGCCGCTTCTGGTGCTGTCATAGCCTCTTCTATTATTGCATTTCCACTGTTTTATCAAACAGTACGTTCTGCATTGCAGTCCGTAGATCATAATATGGAGGATGTAGCTCGAACATTAGGTGCTTCAGAGCTACGTATTTTCTTTACCATATCTGTACCGCTCGCATGGAAAGGTATTTTAACAGGTAGTATTTTAGCGTTCTGCCGTGCTATGGGCGAGTTTGGTGCTACCATCTTGATTGCTGGTAATATTCCAAGGGTAACACGTACTATGCCATTAGCTATCTATTCCTATGTAGAGGCAGGGCAGTACATGGATGCCTTTGAGCTAGTTATTTATATTTGTGTTCTTACATTGGCATTATTGAGCGGAATTCACCTTATTACAAAAGGTTCCCTGTTCCGCCATACAGATAATAATTAGGAGGTTCTATGATTACATTTTCCTTTACTGTAGCTAGACCTTCTGTGACTGTGAAAGCCGATGGTGCGCTGCCGTCTGGCATTACTGTGCTGACTGGACAGTCCGGTAGTGGTAAAAGTACGTTTATCAAATGCATTGCGGGCCTTGTAAAACCCACAACTGGCCGCATTCAATGTGATGAAACGACGTGGGTTGATAGAGATAAAAAACTTCTGGGTGCCTGCGCAAGACCGTCCAAGTAGGCTATATGCCACAAGGCAATATTGTGTTTCCTCATCTATCGGTAGAACGTAATATTACCTATAGCAAACGAGGCACACCTGACATGTGTAATACGTTGTTACAACGTTTAGGTTTAGAAAAATACCGCAAAACTAAGGCGGGTAGCTTATCTGGTGGTGAGCAACAACGGGTTGCATTAGGTCGTGCGCTCTACTCTAAACCGACTATTTTGCTCCTCGATGAGCCATTATCTGCACTCGATTGGAATTTGAGAAAACAAGTTCGTGAGGATCTCGTATCTATCATCCGTGAATGGGATGTACCCTGCGTATGGGTTACCCATGATGAAAGCGAAGCAGAAAGCGTAGGAGATAGACACTGGACCTGTAAAAACGGGCTTATTACGATTGCTGAATGATGATAAACATTTAAACCATATGGTTTTGATACAGTGATAAAATACTTTAAAATTAAATAGAGATACATAAAACACCTTCATAATCCTATGAACTACATGCCAAAAATTGGACACAATTTTGAGATGTATAGTTCAGTAACTAGTGGATTGTGAAGGTGTTTTCTTTTTAGATAGTTGATAGCAATGATAGCAGTGTACTTACTATTATCCTTAATCTTTAGTATTGAATTAGTACGTTTATAATAGATGTTACTTGCTAATGCTACTTAATTTCTGTTGATATGTGCGCTGTTTTACTTATAAATCCAACGATAGTTGTAACGACAAATGCCATTGTAAAGGTTGGTAATGTAGAACCTATTGTGCTTTCACTATGTAACATATAGTGGTATAAACCAACGGATACCGCCCAGATTAGACCTCGTACGAGATAAGCGGATAATGTTTGGACTTGTTGGCGATTGATAAAGTAGTCCGCTAATAAGATGGCAATCATCGGCGCAAATACAGAGCCGATGAGGTATAGGAAGTCTGTAATATCATCCATTGGATAGAAAATAGCTGCAATAGTGCCCACGAGCGTAACGATGACGGCGATACCTTTACTGGAGGCACCATTATAGATAGTTGTACTAGATACGCCTGCAGAGTAAGCGTCCATAAAGGTTGTAGTAACGGTAGAGAAGATGATAACGATGAGGCCCGCAAGGCCAAGACCGGCATTCATCATAATGGTAATGATAGAATCGCCACCACCAAAGATAGCCGCACTAAGGCCTAATGTATACATAACGATACTTGTTACAGTGTAGACTGTAGCACTTGTAAGTGATGCGGAGAAAGGTTTTTTGCTTTCACGGGTATAATCACTGATGAGAGGTAGCCAAGATAGTGGCATGGCGATAGATAATTCAAGAGCAGCGATGAAACTCATGTTTCCGCTCGTTAGAATGCTAGCTTCACTAGGCCACTGCGATATCATGTGAGCGCCCATGTAGAGGGTGAGACCTAGCAATAGAACTGATACGATGGCTTGAATATAGCCCGTATTGTGGAGGCCGATGAAAAGCCATAGAATGACAAGCGTGCCAATAGCTATCGTCCAAATCATAGGGGATAGGGGGGCTAGCTCTTGTAAGGCTAGCATAGCATCGTAGATCATGATGCTAGTCCAGCCGATAAGTTGAAGCATATTTAAAAAGGCAAAGCCTTTAGCCCCTAGTGGTCCAAAGCTGAAGGCAGTAGTATTCATACTGCCTTGCCGTAAACGTCCACCGATGAGGCCCGCTCCAAAGAGCAATATACCGCCGATGATATGCCCTAGTATGATGGCATATAGACCTTGAGGTGAGCCCTAAGGGGGCCAGATAAGTTCCTGTCATAATTTCCGCTATGGAAAGTGCGGCGCCAAACCATATCATGGCGAACTGTGGTTGTGTAATGTGTGTATCTTTCATACGTCCTCCTTGCCAGGAAGTCATAGAAAAAGCCGAGTCCAAAAAAAAAGGAACTCGGCTATTAATCCTCTATGTTCCCTACGTTGGCATTATCCAAATCAGGTTATGGGTTAAAGCGATAGCTTACTCTCAGCCCACTCATGTGAGCACCCCGTTATGGCTTCATTATATGCGGATAATAGGAAGCCGTCAATTCTTTTTGTTGCATAGATTGTATATTAATGTTATAACTAGAGTATAAAAATATATTGCCACTAGGGGTGCTTTTGCTGAGATTGACCATTCAAAACCCTAGACCTGATCCAGATAATACCGGCGTAGGGAAGTGGAGTGCAACATAATACTAAACTATTACGAGACCATTCCATTTGAAGTGGTCTCGTTTTTATATGTTTGGAGGTATTATGAAAAAACTAATTATTGCTAGCATATGTGTAGCTTTAGGTGTAGTATTATCTACTACATCAATTCCTATTGGACCAGCTCGTATTTTTCCGTTTCAACATATGATTAATGTTATCTTAGCCGTTGTAGTGGGGGCAAGATTTTCCGTAGGTGCTGCCTTTAGTACATCTTGTTTGCGCAATATATTGGCACTAGGTTCTCCTTTAGCCTTTCCTGGCAGCATGATTGGCGCTTGGTTATCGGCTTATTTATATAAGAAATATAACGCTCTATGGGCGGCAGCTCTAGGCGAAATCATTGGTACCGGCCTCATTGGTGCTCTTGTGAGTTATCCTATAGCCAATTTCTTGTTAGGTAAACCTTTGGCATTGTTGACTTTGATTACATCCTTCGCCATGAGCTCTGTAGCAGGTGCCTGCATTGGTTTCATAGCATTACAAATCTTATCTCGTCGTCATCTATTACATAAGGAGGCATAATGAAACTACATACTGCATTGACAATTGCCGGCACTGATCCAAGCGGTGGTGCCGGTATTATGGCCGATTTGAAATCCTTCCAAAGTCGTCATGTATACGGCATGGCTGTTGTTACCTCTGTGGTAGCCCAAAATACGACGGGCGTTCATCATGTAGAACATCTATCGCTAGAGAGTATTGACCGACAATTACACGATGTGTATTCTGACATTCAACCTCAAGCCGTTAAGACGGGAATGATTGCCTTGCCGGAGATGATGGATCTTATCTATCCTTATGTGAGTAAACAAATTCCTTATGTAATGGATCCCGTTATGATTGCCACTAGCGGTGACCGACTCGTATCAGATGAGGCAGTAAATTTCTTAAAATCCAAACTCATTCCGACGGCTACAGTGATTACACCAAACCGTAGTGAGGCTGAGGTCTTAGCGGACATGTCTATTGATTGTGAAAGTGACATAACAATGGCGGCTAATCGTATCTTGCAGGACTTAGGACCTCAAGTAGTTATCATTAAAGGTGGTCACATCGGTGAAGATGCAACGGATTATGCTTTCACTAAAGATGGTAGCATCCGTACTTGGACAAGCCCTAAATATGATACGGTGCATACTCATGGAACGGGCTGTACTTTCTTCTCTGCAGTGATTACGGCGGAGCTTGCAAAGGGCTGTGACGTAATGGATGCTATTGGTATTGCCAAGGACTATATTGCACTTGCTATTAAACATAATCCCGGGCTGGGAAATGGCTGTGGTCCCGTTAATCATATGGCTTATGGACTCTTATTTAATGGACCTGAAACGATGGATGAGCTCTTGAAAAATGATGAGAGGAGATAGTGATATGACCTATGAAAATCCATATATGAATGGTCAAACTTGGCCTGAACTCAATATATTAGAAATCTTGCGCCAGAGAAACCCTCTCGTTATTTGTATTACCAATGATGTGGTGAGGACCTTTACGGCCAATGGTTTGCTCGCCATTGGTGCATCACCGGTGATGAGTGAGTGTAGTGAAGATTTGAAAGATCTCATCGTCCATGCATCGGCGCTACTCATCAATATAGGTACTCTTACCCCTGATAAGGTTAGTTACTAAAGATGCTATAGCACTGGCAAAGAAACATGAGGTTCCTATCGTTTTAGATCCTGTAGGGTTGTCATGCGGGGGCTTATCGTCTATCTGTGGTGTTAGACTTGATTAAGACTGGTGAGATCTCATTAGTGCGAGGCAACCAAAGTGAAATCAAAGCTATTTATGATGCTTTAAGTCCTAATACTCAGAAAGATGCTTCCACTACCGGTAAAGGTGTAGATGGAGGACAGATCGAGGATAGTGCTGTTATCGCATATCGTCTAGCGCGCCTTATCAACTGCCCCGTTGTAGCAACTGGCGAAGAGGATTATGTTTCTGATGGAACTCGGGTATTTGCCGTTCCACACGGACACCCTATTATGACGGCCGTAACGGGAACGGGTTGTCTATTAGGAGGCTGTTTTGGCGGCTTTCTTTAGCGCTTATTATCCATATAAAAACAGACTATCTATGGGTGAGTTTCTCGCCTATGCATTGGCTTACTATGGTTTGGCCGGTGAAAGTGCAGTGCAGGTAAGTGGCGTAAAACCTGGTAGCTTTAGTGTAGCCTTTATGGATAGCTTATATACACTGGATGATGCGGTGCTTATGTCTGAAAATCGTATACGGCCTATAGTTGTGCCAGATCAATTGCAAGTATATTTTATCAGTGGTACGCAAGATGTGGAACTGAATGAACATCGTTTGCTCTCTATCGTAGAGGACGCTTGTCGAGGCGGTGTGACTTGTTTCCAATTTAGAGAAAAGGGCGTAGGTACCTTAGTGGGGCAACAGAAACTAGAGTTAGCTCAACAGTTAAAACAAATCTGTGCAAAGTACAATGTACTCTATGTTATCAACGATGATGTAGACTTAGCAGTAGCTGTTAATGCTGATGGTGTACATGTAGGTAAGAAGATATGCGTTTAGAAGAGGTACGTAATCTTGTAGGACATAAGGTAGTTGGTATTTCTATTCACTCTGTGGAGGAACTTCATAAGACTGATGTAATCTACGCTGACTGTGTAGGTGTAGGACCTATGTATGCTACAAGTAGTAAGCCTGACGCTCAAGTACCGTGCGGACCAAATCGAATTACTGAACTACAAGCAGAAGGGCTAACATTACCATGTGTAGGAATTGGTGGCATCACTTTAGATAATGCGAAACCTATACTACAAGCAGGGGCTTCTGGTGTGGCTGTAATTTCTGCTATTGCTCATGCAGATAGTCCTTATGAAGCGGCACAAGAATTTAAGCATTTAGATGGAGTAGTATATTAGAAATAGAATATACTCTTTAATAGTAAATAGAACACAAAAAAGACGATGACCTAAGTCATCGTCTTTTTGTTAAGGAAGTTGTTAGTACTTACTGTAAGATTATATTGTACTTACAGGTGTGTTTAATTTAAATTTGTACTTACAGGTTGTTAGTTTAGTTAGTGTCGTATTTACAGATTAGAAGGATTCAACCAAACGTTGGAAGAAAGCTTGTGGGTGAGCACATACTGGGCAAACTTTAGGAGCTTCTTCACCAATGTGTACATAGCCACAGTTAGCGCAGATCCAAGCTACTGGTTCGTCGTTAGTGAATACTTTGTTACCAGATACTCGAGCTGCTAATGCAAGGTAACGAGCTTCATGACGAGCTTCGATTTTACCAACTTCGCGCATTTGGTAAGCGATTTTTGCAAAGCCTTCTTTTTCAGCTTCGTCAGCGAAATCTTTGTACATTGTAGTGTGTTCGTAGTTTTCGCCAGCTGCTGCATCACGAAGGTTAGCTTCGATATCGGAAGATACGTCGCCACCATGAAGAGCTTTGAACCACAATTTAGCATGTGCGGATTCATTGTGAGCTGTTTCTTCGAAATAATCAGCGATTTCGTTCATGCCAGCTTTACGAGCTGCTGCTGCGTAGAAAGTATATTTTTGGAATGCTTGGGATTCGCCAGCGAATGCTGCTTGAAGATTTTTTTCAGTGTTTGTACCTTTTAATTCAGCCATTTTAATACTCCTTTGTACTTACGATAATTTTCAAATTTGTTACTTAACTTATATATTCATAACCACTTGGTTTTGAATTCAAATAATAGAATACTTATTCTACAATTTTCGTGGGCGACTTCGCCTTAGTAAGAAAACTTATTCTTAAATCAAATAGACACTTGTCTAATTCTTAAAATAGTACTTACTAATGTTTGTGTTTTTCGGCACTTGCCGTCTTAACAGTTTTATATACAATGGGATATCCGTATACTTAACGAATAATCATTGTTGACTATATTGTAACATACTAAATGAGAAATGCAAGTGTTTTTGTAAAATTTATTTCGAAAATTTTCTAAATGATAAATATTATCAATGTAGTAAGAATGCGGTTTTTTAAAGAATGGAAAGTATGAGGATTTACAAAAAATAGCCATTTTGATATTGAGAATGATAACTAAATGAAAAATCATTATTGATTAGCTATTGATATTATTTTCTTTAGATGTACTAATAATTCCTCATAATATAGAGCTTGTTAGCCAAAATTATTTTTGGCTTATAACTATAAAATGTTAAATATAATTACTGATCAACAGGTAAGCGACATATAAATCAAAGTTAGAAATCGTAAAACAGAACAGAATAAACTAAATAAGAACGGTAAATAGAATAAGATAGAATAAATAGATTCAGTAAAATAAATAGAATAAATAGTATGTTGTTATATATAAGAGGGTTGAACTATAGAATTAAGATATATTTATAGAATCAATTGATTTATGTAATAAGTATATACATACTAACGTAAAAGGAGGCGCTATGGCATTTGTTAGATATTACGTAGGCGATGTGGTGAAAATGAAAAAGTCACATCCCTGTGGCAGTGATGAATGGGAAGTCAAACGAATTGGCACAGATTTTCTCATCGTATGTAACGGCTGTGGTCATCAACTGCTGATGCCGCGCCCTAAATTTGAAAAGGCTGTCAAGAAAATCGTTTCTCGATTGCCAGAGAATGAGTAAGGAGGTTTTATGGTACGACTTACTGACTATGTGACAAATGGGGGCTGTGCATGTAAGATTGGTCCTCATATATTAAATCGTGTATTAAAAGCCGTAACACCTGTTACAAATGATCAAGTCTTAGCCGATATGACCGGTTCTGATGATGCGGGTGTATATAAAATTTCTGATACATTAGCATTGGTACAGACCTTAGATTTTTTCACCCCTATGGTGAATGATCCCGTTTTATTTGGTAAGATTGCCGCTGCCAATGCATTAAGTGATGTGTATGCTATGGGTGGAACTCCGTTGACTGCTATGAACATCGTAGGCTTCCCAGTACCTCTTGTTGAACAAGGTGTATTAACAGATGTATTAAACGGAGCGGGATCCATCGTGGCTGAATCTGGTGCTGCCATCGTAGGTGGTCACAGCATTGAAAATAAAGAGCCTATCTTCGGTATGTCTGTGACAGGGCAAGTAAATCCTCAATTGTATTTGGAAAAACAAAGGGGCCCAAGTAGGGGATGTATTGGTGCTAACAAAACGTATTGGAACAGGTATCATGAATAATGCGCTGAAAGCAGATTTATTCCCTATAGGCACAGAGCAAGCTGTCACTAGCATGAGTACGTTAAATCGGGTGGGAGCAGAGGTGGCTCACAACTTTACTGTGCATGCTTGTACTGATGTGACTGGTTTTAGTCTTATGGGGCACTCTGTAGAAATGGCTAGTGCCTCCGATGTGACAATACACATTAAGGCTTACGACATTCCTCTCTTTGATGATGTCATCGAAGCGGCTCAAATGGGATTAGTACCAGCTGCATCCTATGGGAATCAAAAAGCTATAACAGACGTTCAAGTAGATCAGGCTTTAGACCCTGTATGGACGGATATTCTCTTTTGATCCCCAAACTTCGGGTGGCTTACTCTTCTCCGTGCCTGCTAGTGAAGGTGAACAACTCGTAGAGGTGTTACATAAGGCTGGTATAGACTGTGCGGCTATTATTGGTACTGTTGAAAATTTCAGTGGCCTAGCGGTACGTGTTACAGAATAGATTTATAAAAAATACGTTTTTTACCATTGGCAAGCGATATTTAATTACAATATCATTAGCTGATAGCTGATAGCTGATAGCTGATAGCTGATAGCTGATAGCTGATAGCTGATAGCTGATAGCTGATAGCTGATAGCTGATAGCTGATAGCTGATAGCTGATAGCTGATAGGTAATACTTTTACAAAACATATAATGTATATAATATAGAGGTGTATGATGAGCAATACAAATGAATTAATTGTAGATGTGCGTGGTAGCTTGTGTCCAAAACCTGTAATTGAAACAAAGAAGGTAAGTGATGCGAATCCAGATGCTGTTATTACTACTATTGTAGATAATGAAGTGAGTCGCGATAATGTAGAAAAGTTTGGCAAGTCTCGTGGTTATGGTGTGGCTATCCGACAAGACGGTAAGGATTTCTACCTCACTATGACCCCTAATGATAATCCAGTAGCAGATGGTAGTTGCGAACCGATGAATTATGGTAACCGAGTTATCTTGATGACAAAAGATTATCTTGGTGAAGGTAGTGAAGAATTAGGCCGTAACCTAATGAAAACGTTCTGGGTATGCTTGCTTGAAGCCGATGTAAAACCATCTAAAATCTATTTCATCAACAGCAGTGTTAAGATGGTTGTAAATGATTCTGTTCATTTAGAAAATATTAAAAGAAAAACTAGCTGAGCTTGGTGTAGAAATTGCAGCATGCGGCATTTGCCTTGATTACTTTGGCGTAAAAGAAGAGCTTGGTGTAGGTAGTATCACAAATATGTACGCTATTACGGACTCTATCCTTGGGGAGAATGTAGTTAAGTTATAATTCTTAGCACTAGCATTTTAACGGACCGATTTAGACGGAACCTTAGCTTTAAACGGATCGTTAATGTTATAACAATGTAATGGTATATGCTGTGGTAGGAGGTGAGGCCTTGGAAAATAAAATTGCTAGTCGTCTTTACGTCCTATTATTTTGGCGATAAAGCAGACAAGATACTAACAGAATTAGAGGTGCCTCATCAATTGATGGCTACACCTCCCGAGCTTTACGATATGTGTGGTTTATCTGTGCAAATAGATCCAAGTATTGTAGAGCGGGTTCAGACTATTTTAAAAGAACATAAGATTAGTACATCTGGCCTCTTTTGGTATGAAAAAGGTGAGCTAGCTGTACCATATAAAGCCTAGACATCTGAACCGACCCCTTAATGTTAGACCAAAATCTTAACGTTAAGGAGGTCGGTTTTCTATGGCAAAATATAGCCTTATATTTAAATTAAAAGTCGTTACCGCATATCTAAAATGGCGAGGTGGATATGAGTATTTAACTAAGAAATATGGTGTAAAGACTACATCGCAGGTTCGTCGTTGGATTAATGCATTTAAAGAATTTGGTAAAGATGGTTTGTGTCGAAAGCGACATAATACAAGATATACTTCAGAATTTAAGCTAGCTGTGGTAGAGTCATACTTAACTAGTGAATTATCGTATCGGCAAATTGCATTACAATACGGGCTGAATAATCCTTCATTAATAGCTCGCTGGAAATCGGATTTTATGAAATATGGGGCCAATACTTTTGTCGAGCGACCGAAAGGACGAATACCTACCATGAGTCGAACAGATGAAAAGCAAGATTAGCACACATACTGAATCGTAACCAAAGAAGAAAAAGAATTAACACCAGATCAAGCTCGTATTTTAGAACTGGAAAACAATTACGCTATGCTCAAATAGAGAATGCTTATTTAAAGGTTGAGGAGATTGCGCCTCGAGGGATGCTCGAAATGAAAGAGCAGCAAGAATCATTAGCAGTCTCCGAAGAGAATTCAAACTAACTGAGATTCTTGCTGCCTTATGTTTTCCAAAAGCAACATATATGTACTGGCAACAGCGCTTTGACCGAGTAATTCAGATCTACAAATACGAATAGCTATTGAAGATATTCTGAAGACCATCCCAACTATGGATATAGAAGATTGTTACCCTTGTTACAATCACGAGGTATTGTTGTTAATAAGAAACGATTACAACGAATTACCAAAAAGTTCAATTTGCAAGTAATAGCATTTTCTCGTAAGAGCCGAAAATATAATTCATATAAAGGCGTTAGAGGACGGATTGACCTAATCGCATTAAGCGTAGATTCCATTGTAATCAACCACATCAAAAATTACTACAGATACAACTGAATTTAAGTATTATGAACTAGATGCAAATGGTGCTTTGAAAGTCAGAAAACTATACTTAGATCCATTTATGGATTTATATAATCTTGAAATTATCAGTTTTAGTATAAGTCCTACACCATCAGCTGAGTCTATACTTTCAGCACAACAACAGGCGATTGAAAAGACTGCTGATGCTAAGTATCGGCGGACATTTCATTCTGACCGTGGTTGGGGTTACCAAATGAAAGCGTATCAACATAATTTAAAAGTGCATAATATATTCCAAAGTATGTCTAGAAAAGGTAATTGTCTCGACAATTCACCAATGGAAAATTTCTTTGCCATCTTAAAACAAGAGCTGTATTATGGCAATACTTTCATAGCTATGATGAGTTAAAACGGCGATTGAAAACTATATTATGTATTACAATACTAAACGAATTAAGGAAAGATTGAACTGGCTAAGTCCAATTGACTATCGTTTAGCTACTACTGCAGAAAAATTCCGAGCAACCAGTTTTGTTACTCGGAATAAAAGTCTAACTTTTGGGGTCACTACAATCGTCTAGGCTTTTTTCTTGTTTTTTATTAAAATTTTGATTCTTATATAATTTAACAGCTAACTATGGTACTATAAATATATGATATTTTTTATCATTATGGAGGTATATATGAGCAAGTATGAAATAGAAAATGTAAAATTAACCGCTCCAAAATTGGATCGTAACGATTTAGAATATGCTATGACCTATCGTTATGCATGTAAAAAGTTTGATAGCACGAAGAAGATTTCTGAAGAAGATTGGAATGCTATTCTTAATGCGGCACGTTTGTCTCCTACATCCCTTGGTTTTGAGGCTTTACCAATTGTTGGTGATTCAAAATCCAGGAATTCGAAAAATGAAAGCTCATGGCTGGGGATTTTAGCGGCTTGAAGCTAGTCATGTAGTAGTTTTTGGCGCGTAAAAGTTGATCTTGAATTCGATTCTCCATATATTCGTCATATTCAAGAAGAGGTAAAACAATTACCTGCTGAAGTTGATGCAGCATACCGTGAAAAATATGCTCAATTTACTACAAGTGACTATAAAACATTTGAATCTGAACGTGCTGCTTTTGACTGGGCTTCAAAACAAGCGTATATCGTTATGGCGAACATGATGACAATGGCGGCGTATGAAGGCTTAGATTCTTGTCCATTAGAAGGCTTCAATCAAGATGACATGACCGCACTCTTAGGTGATGAACTTGGCCTATTCTTGATACTAAACACTTTGGCATTGCTGTAATGGCTGCCTTTGTTACCGAGACGAAGAACCACATCGTAATAAAACACGTCGTACAATAATGAAATTGTAACAGTAGTTGAGTAGATCATATATGTAGAACTAAATCGAAATTCTTCATTTAATCTTTAAAATTGAATGCTATATTATAAATATACAACAATTCTAAAGTATTTATAAATACTGTATTATTTGATGGGATTTATGAATATTATGATTAAATAGGAAGGAGTGATTATATGTTATGGTCAATTATTGTTGGTGGTTTTATCGGGTTCCTAGCTGGTGCCATCACTAACAAAGGCGGTGCAATGGGCATTATCGCTAACGTTGTTGCTGGTTTAATTGGCTCGTCCGTAGGTCAGTCCCTATTTGGTACTTGGGTCCTAGCTTAGCAGGAATGTCCTTAATTCCATCTGTATTGGGTGCAGTAATTGTTGTTGCTGTAGTCTCATTTTTCTTCGGAAAAAAAGGATAGCCCTTTACTTATAAAAGTAGATTTTATATGGTTAAACGTGATTTTACATGAAAGGAGTCACAATTATGGCATTAGAAGATAAATTAGATCAAGTTAAAGGTGCAGTAAAAGAAAATGCAGGTAAATTAACTGATGACAAACAAATGCAAGCAGAAGGCGTTGTTGAAAATACAGTAGCAAAAGTAAAAGACGCTGCTAATGATATTGCAGATGATGTTAAGAAAGCTGCAGATGATGCTAAAGATGCTGTAGAAGGTGCGATTAGTGGCCTTAAAAATGCATTGGGCAATGATGACAAATAAAATTAAATAAAAGCTATTTTGTAGCATTAAAAAAACCAGTAAATCAATCGATTTACTGGTTTTTTATTGTTATCAATTTGTATTATACGTTGAAGCGGAAGTGTGTTACGTCGCCGTCTTTCATAACGTATTCTTTGCCTTCTAGGCGTACAAGGCCTTTTCTTTAGCCGCATTTTGGCTGCCACAAGCTTGTAAGTCATCGAAGGATACGATTTCAGCACGGATAAAGCCCTTTCAATATCAGAGTGGATTTTACCTGCAGCTTGAGGCGCTTTTGTGCCGTTTACGATTGTCCATGCACGAGCTTCCATTTCACCAGCCGTGAAGTAGTTGATAAGACCTAAGAGTGCATAACTTGCTTTAATGTTTAGAAACCAGACTCTTCAAGACCAAGATCTCGAGGAATGCAGCGGATTCTTCGTCGGATAATTCTGCGATTTCAGATTCGATACGGGCGGAAACGACTACGATGCCAGCACCTTCAGCTTTTGCGTATTCTTCTACGCGTTTTACATGTTCGTTAGCGGAGTAATCAGCTACTTCATCTTCGGACACGTTAGCAACGAAGAGGGATGGTTTAGCAGTAAGCAAAGTTAATTCTTTGATCATTTCTAATTCGTCTTCGTTAAGACCTTGGGCACGAACTGGTTTATTTCACCAAGACCTTCGATGATGCGGTCTAACAATGGCATTCAGCACGAGCGTCTTTATCGCCAGATTTAGCGATTTTCGATACGTTGTTTGCGTTTTTCTACGGACTCAAGGTCAGCAAGACAAAGTTCAGTATTGATGATCTCGATGTCGCGGATTGGATCGATAGAACCTGCAACATGAGTGATTAGGATCCTCGAAGCAACGAATAACTTGAGCAATGGCATCTACTTGACGGATGTGGCTAAGGAATTTATTACCTAAACCTTCACCTTTGGACGCACCTTCTACGAGGCCTGCAATATCTACGAAGCGCATAGCAGCAGGAAGGATGCGTTTAGAACCAAACATTTCAGCCAATACAGCTAAACGATTGTCTGGAACATCAACGACACCTACGTTTGGTTCGATTGTACAGAATGGATAGTTGGCAGCTTCAGCGCCCGCTGCTTTGTAATGGCGTTGAATGTACTTTTACCAACATTTGGAAGGCCTACGATGCCTACTTCTAAATTTGTGCTCATGGTACCACCTTTATTAACTAATTGATTTCGTTCTTTGTGTAAGTTTCCGTAGAAACTCTATCAAATAAATATTATATCATATAGATGCTATAAATTTGTACTAAAAAAGTGACACTACTAGTCACATATTACGTAGTTAATGAGTAGTATATTTTTAGATTTTGTAGTCGATTGATAGAAATGTAAATAGTAGAATGTTATAACTCTGAGGGTGATAAGTTGAAGGTTATATCTAGATAACTTATATTTTCTATGCAAATATTATGGAAGCTACTAAAATACAAAGTGTAAGCACATAGTGCGTATTAATTATAATAAACTAGTCTATTTATAAAAGGTATAATATGGAACATGTAGTGTTAAAGTAATGGCGTAAAAGTACCTAAATTAGGTTTTGGTGTTTTCCAAATCTCTCGTGAAAAAACGGTACAAGCTGTTATGGATGCGGTACAAGTTGGATATCGTCATTTTGATACAGCTCAAAGTTATATGAATGAATTAGAACTAGGTATCGGTTTGAAAGAGTCTGGTGTAAAACGGGAAGATTTATTTGTTACATCTAAAATTTGGATCTCTAATTATGGTTATGAAAAAACAAAAGAGTCTGTATATACATCTCTTGAAAATTGCATACAGACTATTTAGACCTTATGTTGTTGCATCAACCATTTGGTGATTGGTTCGGTTCTTATCGTGCCTTAGTAGATTTGTACAATGAAGGTGTATTACGCGCTATTGGCGTATCTAATTTTTACCCAGATCGTATAACAGAGGCAGCATTATTTACAGATATGGCGCCTCATGTAAAATAAGTAGAAGTGAATCCATTCAACCAACAGTGGTTTGCTCAAGACAACATGAAAGAACTGGGCGTTCAAGTGGAAGCTTGGGCTCCATTTGCAGAAGGAAAAAATGGTTTATTCACTAATCCTGTATTAGAACAAATCGCTAAAAAACATAATCGTTCTGTGGGGCAAGTTGTATTGCGCTGGTTAACACAGCGAGACATCATTGTGTTAGCTAAATCTGTACGCAAAGAACGAATGGAAGAAAACTTAAATTCCTTTGACTTTAATCTTGATGCAGATGATAATGGCTGCTATTAAAGGCATTGATACAAATACATCTATGTTCTTTGATCACAGAGACCCAGCTATGGTTAGACGTTTTTATGATTGGATTGCTGAACGGGGTATCTAATTTATTAGCTAATAATTATAGACTGTCATTTCCTCTGTTAGATATTTTAGAATTACAACGAATGTATATAGATATTAGAATACTGTGCATATAACCTAAAGGTTACCTCCTACAAGTAATCGTGATATACTTAAATTACGATTTACTTTGTAGGAGGTTTTTATGTATAATCCACAAATTAAAACATTTATTGTAGTTGCTGATGCTGGTAGTTTTAATAAAGCTGCAGAACAGCTATTCATTAGCTCCACAGCTGTTATTAAACAGATGAATTTATTAGAGAACCATCTAGGTGTTCGTCTGCTACAAAGATCTCATAAGGGACTCCTTAACAGAAGCAGGCGAAATATTTTATAAAGATGCCAAACATATCATTAAATATAGTGAAAATACGATAAAACGGGTGCGCGAAGCGGAGCAGAATATTTCTGATATTGTGCGTATTGGCACATCACCGATAACGCCTGTTGATTATTTAACCTCATTTACCTCTAAATTTCAAGCTAAAAATATTCAACTCCAAATTATTCCCTTTGAAAATAATCCTGAGAATGCTAGACATATTCTTAGTAACCTCGGAAGGGATATAGATGTTGTGATGGGGATATATGATGAGAATACAGATCAGGTGTATGAAAAAATTAATACCTTAACTATGCAAACACTACCTCTTATCAATTCTGATGAAGAGTACGGATCGATTAGCTTTAAAAGAACAGTTAGAGTGGTCCGACGATTTAAAGGTCGTCGCGTCTATTTGTTAAATGCAGGTTGGAGTCATACTATCGATGCATTACGCAAAGATATTGTTGAAAATCATCCTACTATTGAAGTTGTTAATTTTCCATTTTAAATACTGCTATATTTAATCAGTGTATCAATAATGGTGATCTCTTTGTGGGATTCTCTATTTGGAACCATATTCACCCATTTATTACGACTCGATCATGGATTGGTCATATTCGATGGATTATGGTGTGCTTTATAGCCAAAAACCATCTGAGGCAGTAGAGAAGTTTTTAACTATTGTACAAAATAATATCTAGATTGAATAATATTTAATATCATTAAAAGTAAATACTGTTTTTAGTTATAACCTATGGGTTGTTACTTAGAAACATATAGAGACTTCTTAGGGAGTCTCCTTTTTATAATGTAAGTATAAGTTACAAACAGTAAATTAGTATCTATTGGATAAGGAGATATATAATGAACAAAAGTTGCTAGCTGCACTAGTGTTTGTTGGACTGACAGCTATGTCCTCAGGTGCTATGAAACCGGTTACTATTATAGATCAGGTAGTTTCATGGTAGGGGTAAAACAATGACAGCCCAGGAACTTATGAGATAATGAACCTATAATTTCGCTGGCAAGAAACACTACATGCGATGCGGCTTATGTATCTTATCAAGTACCTAAAAAGCATAAGCAAAACGGACTTGTATTCTTACATGGGTATGGTCAGTCCGGTAAATCCTGGGAAACTACGCCGGATGGTCGGGATGGGTTTAACAATATTTTTCTTGAAAAGGATGGTCTGTTTATATTGTGGACGAGCCCGACGTGGTCGTGGCGGTCAATCCACAGTACCAGCGACCTTAACAGCAACACCACAGGACCAATTGTGGTTCAACAATTTTCGAATGGGACAAAATAACACATTGTACGATAATGTAACATTCCCGAAAGGTGAAGATGCATTAGATCAATTCTATAAACAGATGGTGCCTGATACCGGTAAATTTGATGTAGATGTGGTAGCTGACGCTATGGATGCATTGTTCGATAAAATGGGTGATGGTATTCTGGTAACTCATTCCGCAGGTGGCGGTCCCGGTTGGACTACGGCTATGCGCAATCCTCATGTGAAAGGTGTTATTTCTCTTGAACCGGGCACATTCCCGTTTCCGAAGCATGAAGCACCTGAGACAGAGGTGACTACCAGTCCGTTTCCGGCAGCCCCTACGGTTGTATCCGATGAAGATTTTGAAGAATTACGAAAATTCCTATCGTTGTATACTTTGGAGATAATATTCCTACTGGTACAACCCGGTGGAAAATTGGGGCAAGATAATTGGCGCGTACGTTTAAATCTTGCGCATAAATGGGCAGACGTTGTCAACGCTCATGGTGGTGACGTAACTATTATCAGTCTTCCAGATGAAGGTATTAAAGGAAATACACATTTTATGATGGCTGATCTTATAACAGGGATGTAGCCGATCGTATGGAACAATGGTTGAAAGTGAAAGGATTAGCGAAATAATATGAACCGTATTTTTCTACTTATAGCTCTTATTGTATGTATGATACTGAGTGTAGCCTGTGCATCTTCCACTGATACCGGAACTGTTAATACAGGTGCGGCAGTCACTACAAACGGTCAAGGTGGGTTTCAAATGAAAACAAAAATTCTCTTTATCAACGGCAGTGAAAATCGAGATGGCAATACAAGCCGTATGGTGAAACAGCTTTTGGGGAATACTCAATATGATCGATTGAATCCTCGTAGATTATCGTGTGGATTCTTTAGGTCAACATTTTGAAGGCGATCAGTTTGATGTGGTATTAAAAGCTATGCAAGATGCTGATGTTATTGTTCTTGGCACCCCTGTGTACTGGCATACGATGAGCGGGTCCCTGAAGAATGTTATCGATCGTATGTATGATATACGCGATACAGCTAATTTACAAGGCAAACAATTGTATTTTATTATACAATGATCCCACACCACAATCAATTGAGTCTACGGAATATATATGACTCGTTTTGCTAAAGTATATGATTTAGAATTAAAAGGAATGGCTTCCAATTCCAGCGAATTACAAGCATTACAATCCATGATTCAAAAATAAGTAATCCGATACCGAATGGGGCCGTGATTGTTAATTATACAAACGGCATACTATAATGAGCATTTTCATATATGTAAGTTTTAAATAGAGAAAAACAGCCCTCTGGGTCGATATGTACCCCTTTACTGGTTGTCCAGTAAAGGGGTATATCAAACCGGAAAACTGTTTTATTATTGACTTTATTATAGAGAATGTGCTCTCAAGTCCGCAGCGGATTGTGTAGAAATCCAAGCTGGTGGAATTTCAAATACTGTGTAGCAACCTGTGCCGCCGTGTTTAGCAAGGCGGTAGATACCACGTGCGTAAGCAACGAGGGCAGAGCCTGTGAATTCAGGGTTGGAATCAAGTTTCAAAGAGTACTCGATAACGTGACGAGTGCCATCTGTACTTTCACCAGAGCGAAGAACGAAGCCACCATGTGGAATGCCTTTGTGGTCGCGATCAGTTCTTCTTGGGAAATGAAGTGAACTACAGTTTCGTAACCTACGAAGTAGTTTTCCATAGTTTGATTTCGTTTTCAATTTTAGCTTTGTCCGCATCAGGAGCCGCTACTACGTAGCACTCGCGAAGGTGACCTTTATAGCCATCAACGTCAGGAGTTTGACCGTTGCGGATCTCTTCTAAGTATTGTTCTTTAGGCACAGTGTATTGACGAGCATCAACTACGCCTTCAAGACGACGGATTGCATCGGAGTGACCAGGATACGCCGCGGCCCCAGAATGTACGATTTGCCTTTTGGCAAGATTGCTTCAGCGTAAACGCGTTGCAAGGAGAACATGCCTGGATCCCAACCACAAGAAATCAATGTAGCAGTCTTAGCTTCTTTAGCTACTTTGTCTACATTTGCAAAATGCTCAGGAATACGTGCATGTGTATCGAAGGAATCAATACAGTTGAAGTATTTAGTTACCATTGGTGTTTGTTCGATAAGGTCTGTTGCGGAACCGCCACAAAGAACCATAACATCGATTTTACCTTTGAAATTAGGAATATCCTCCATAGAGTAAGTAGGTACACCAGACACAGTTTCAATACCTTGACGGCGAGAGAATACGCCTACGAGCTCCATATCAGGTTGTAATTGAACGGATGCTTCTACGCCACGAGCCAAATTGCCGTAGCCAACGATACCAATACGAATATTGCTCATATTAGCCTCCTATATTAATCGATAAATTTAATAATTAACATAACTATTATAGCACAAAATAAATGTATTTAATATTTTTCTATAGAATTCATCAATCTAGATTGTAAAAGTAATATATCTATCAATATGACCATACATTTGAAAATCAGTTTAAGTTTAACTATATCGATACATTGCGTTTTGTTATAAAGATCAAACTAAATAATCATATATATTAAGGCATAGAAAAGACCGATTACCTTCCTATTATAGGATTGTAATCGGTCTTTTAGTTTTATAGGTATTAGAATTGTAACGTTTTGATTCTTTCAACGGCGCGAATTGTATTTTCACGGCTACCGAAAGCTGTTAAACGAAGATAACCTTCACCGTGAGGGCCAAAGCCAGAGCCTGGTGTAGATACGATTTGAACCTTTTCAAGTAAGATATCAAATAATTCCCAACTAGTCATGTTGCCAGGTGTTTTTAACCAAATGTATGGAGCATCTACGCCACCATATACAGTAAGTCCGATAGATTCGAGACCTTCTTTGATGATGCGAGCATTTTCTTTGTAGTATGCAGTGTTCGCACGAGTTTGTTCGCGGCCTTCTTTTGTGTATACTGCTTCAGCACCACGTTGAATGATGTAAGGTACACCGTTGAATTTAGTGCATTGGCGGCGGTTCCACATAGGATTGAGGGCTTGGCGTTCACCAGATTTAGTTTTTGCCAGTCACTTCTTTAGGCACTACTGCGTAAGCGCAACGTGTACCGGTGAAACCAGCAGTTTTGAGAAGGAACGGAATTCGATAGCTACTTCGCGAGCACCTTCGATTTCGTAGATAGATTTTACAGTGTCTTCTGTGCTGATGAAAGCTTCGTAAGCGGAGTCAAACATCAAGATGGCATCGTTGTCTTTACACCATTTTACCCACTCTGCAAGACGAGCACGGCTCAATACAGTACCTGTTGGATTGTTAGGGGAGCAAAGATATACGATATCTACCTTTCAGAAGGAAATTCTGGAGAAGTTGTTTTCTGCGTAAGTAGGGAGGTATACAACCTTTTGGAAGATACCATCTACTGCTTCACCAGTACGACCGCCCATAACGTTGGAATCTAGGTATACTGGATACACTGGATCTGTAATAGCGATGATATTATCTTCGCTGAATAATTCTTGGATGTTGCCAACGTCAGATTTTGCACCGTCAGACACGAATACTTCATCGATTGCAATATCTACACCTAATGGTTTGTAATCGCCATCAACGATTGCTTGGCGCAAGAAGTCATAGCCTTGTTCTGGGCCGTAACCGCGGAACGTTTCTGCTTTGCCCATCTCTTGAACCGCTTTACTCATTGCATCGATAATTGCCGGAGCAAGCGGTAATGTAACATCGCCGATACCAAGACGAATAATATCTGCATCTGGATGTGCGGCTTGGTACTCATTTACCTTTTTTGCAATATTAGCAAATAAATAAGAACCTTGTAGATTTAAGTAATTTTCATTGATATTAGCCATGATGATTCCTTTCTAAATGTAACTCTTTTTACTATAGTAAAGGATAAAAAGGATTTACGCAATAACTTTCTATAGAATGTTGAAGGGGGAAAATTATATTAAAAATTTATATATCCATATGTATATTTTGATATAATGAATATATATTAAGTATAGTGCGGTTTATATGACAGCTCATATAGTTGAATATGGAAGTGGTGACTGTATGCATACGGTTAGCAATAAAAGTTGGCTTTTTATTTCTATATTAAGTGCTTTGATGGCGTTTACGTCGTTATCGACGGACATTTATTTGCCCGCCATGCCTGCTATGGGGCGGGACCTAAATGGTGATGCGGAGCTTACGATTACGGGGTTCTTAATCGGCTTCTCTTTGGCTCAGCTCTTTTGGGGCGCCGTCAGTGATAAGATTGGTCGGAAGAAACCTCTCATAATAGGGCTAGTTTTGTTTATTATAGGCTCTGTAGGCTGTGCGCTAAGTTCATCGATGATTGAACTGTTGGCATGGCGCGTATTCCAAGCTTTTGAGCTTGTGTAGGGCCATGTTATCGCGAGCCATCATTCGCGATCTGTATGGACGGACTGAGGCGGCAAAGATGTTGTTCTACCCTGGCTATCGTCATGGCTATAGCACCTATTGCCGGTCCTTTGTTTGCCGGTCATTTGCTTGTGTGGTATACGTGGCATGCTATATTTTGGCTATTGGTTATTATAGGTGTATTCATGCTGTTAGCCGTCCTATTGTTGCCTGAAACACTCCAAGGAAAAGCGTAGCCGAAAGGATATGAGTCATACTTATATCAATTACTGGATCTTGTTGCGCAATAAAGAATTTATGAAATACACGCTTTGTGTAAGTTCCTTCTATATTGCTATCTATGCTTTTTTAACTGGTTCACCCTATGTGTACATCGATGTATTTGGAGTGCCTACAGAGTATTATGGCTATTTATTTTCCCTTAATATCATTGGTGTAATGCTCATGTGTGCAGTCAATCGGCGCATTAAGTGCTATGCGCCTCGATAAGTTGTTGCGCTATGCTACTATGTTTGCAGCCATATGTGTAACGATTGTTATGATTTTAATGTTTATGGGCGAACACTCTTTATGGCTTATTGTAATCGGCAGTTTCTTATTCTTCTCTATGAATGGTGTCATTGCAGCGGTTACTAATGCATTGGCATTAGAACGGGCTGGCAAGATGGCTGGCTCTGGCGCAGCTTTACTAGGGGCAATGCAATATGGTAGTGGTATTATTTCATCTTTGGTGTTAACATTCTTACCAAATAATTCGGCATACCCTATGATGTCTGTTATTACCATCTTTGTTATTATTTGTGCTATTCTAGCATTCCCTAGAGATAAACGATACGATCATTAATAATTGTGAAAGCAAGAACTCAAAATGGGTTCTTGCTTTCATTCGTTTATTTAGGTTATAATAGTAAGGCTTATTGATGGTAAGCACTTCCTACCCCTATGTGTCGATAGGGGCATTAGTCCGAAAGAGGAGGTGATTTTGTATGAACAAATACGAAGTCATGTTTATTGTGAAACCAGCTGAAGAAGAAGCAACTAACGCTGTTATTGAAAAAGTAGAAGCTTTAATTGCTCGTGTAGGCGGCACAGTAGAAAAGGTAGATCGTTGGGGCAAGCGTCGTCTTGCTTACGCTGTGAAGAAATTCACTGACGGTTTCTATGTATTGATCAACTTTGAGGCAGCTCCTGCTGAAATCAAAGAAATCGATCGTGTATTGAAAATCAACGATGAAGTCCTAAGACATCTAATTGTTAAACACGAAGCATAATTAAAGCCTGGAGGAAAACATGAACTCTGTACAAATTCTAGGTAATTTAGCTCGTGATCCTGAAGTACGCTATACCAAAACTGGTCGTGCGGTAGCAACTTTACAGTAGCTGCAACAAACACCTATGTTGACTCTGCAACAAATGAGACGAAAGAACAAACTGCTTTCATCAACTGCGTTGCTTGGGGCAAACTTGGTGAAGCGGCAGGCAATCTTCGCAAAGGCAGTCGTTGCTTTGTAGAAGGTCGTTTGCAAACTCGTTCTTACGAGACTCAGGACGGTCAAAAACGGTACGTTACTGAAGTAGTAGCGAACTTTGTGGGCCAATCCCTTGATATGAATACTAATTCTTTGAAGGTGGCTCCAATTTTGATAGTTTCAGTACAGGCGGCGATGACGAAAACATCCCGTTCTAGTGTCAGGGACTCCTACTAATTCGAAAAGGAGGATTCGCAATGAGAAGAGATAGAGGCAGAAAGCCAAGAAGAAAAGTATGCGTTTTCTGTGCAGACCATATCGATCAAATCGACTATAAAGATGTTGCTAAACTTCGTCGTTTTACGACTGAACGCGGCAAAATCTTACCTCGTCGTATTTCCGGTACTTGCGCAAAACATCAACGCAAATTGACTACAGCTATCAAACGTGCACGTGCAATCGCTTTATTGCCATTCACTGCTGAATAATTGATGAATCAAGGCGGTACAACCATTTGGTTGTACCGCCTTTTTGCGTTCTTTTGGGCAATATTGTCTTATAGTGAATTTAAAACTTAAAGGGCCATGAGTGCTGTAGAACATTCAAATATAGTCTATAGAGCCGATTGTCCTTGTTTACTATGCAATGAGCGCATAGCGGGATTTTAACTTCATTAAACCTAAAAAATAGCATATTCATCGTATACAATAAATATTCAATAAAATAGATATGGAGAGAATATCTTAAAATTTTATAATAATACCTTTAAAAACAGTATTTACATGACTAATCTATATAAATAAATTAATCAAACTTATACATATCATCAGCAAAACTTATGATTTTTATACTATAATGTGAGTATATGCTTAGTACTGTAAAGTTCAGTGAAAGGTGGTAAGTACATGGGATTTTTGAAAAAGGATATATCCCGTCGCCAGTTTATTGGTGGTGCTTTAGCTTTAGCAGCCGCATCAGCGGTGCCGTCGTTTATACGGGGCGCCTACAAGCCAACACAGTCTGATTCATTGCAAGTGTGGACTTGTGGCGGTTTATCGGAAGCATTTCTTGATTTAAACCAAGTCTATACGATGCACACAGGGCACAACATTCAGTATACTGGTGCCTTTGCAGGGGCCTATTGGTAAATCCTTGTTGGCTGAAAAGAGTCGTACAGAAGTCTTTGGAGCTCGTGGTTTGGATCTAGCGAAAAATATGCGCAAAAAGGGCGTAAGTATTGCTTTTGAACCATTATGTTTTACGGATTACGTTATCGTTACACCTAAGGGTAATCCCGCAGGGATTCGGGATTTGAAGGATATGGCCGAGCCTGGTGTACGCGTTATGTTGCCTCTAGGTGCATCTCCACCAGGTAGTGCATCTGTAAAGGGGATCATGAAATTATCTGGTTTGACCGATGGTATCATGAAAAACTTAATGGCTGAAAATGCTTGTGTAATTTCCATGATGTGTGATCTCGTAGAAGGTAAAGCCGATGTATCCATCATTGAAAAACGCCTTACACACATGATCGGTTCAAGGATCGTATAGAGTATTTCTCCATACCTGGACAATTTGTGCCACCTGCACCGCTCACTTTCACTATTAACACGATGAAATATGTACAAGATCGTGCGTTGGCTGCCGATTATATTGAATTTACACGGTCCCAAGAAGGACAACAAATCTTAGAAAATCACGGGTTCACATCCGTTCATAGTGCGAGAGGTCTCGATTTGATAGAAAGGTTTGGTGTAAAAGATGTGTAATCATTGTCCGTCATCTACAACCTGTGGAACTCAAGGTAGTTCTGGTGTATCTGGAAAACAAGCTCCTAAGAATTTAACCCTTTGGCGTCGTATTGTACAGTTTATCTTCCTCTTCATTATGGGGAAATGGGTGTACTATGGCATATTCCGATGTCCTTATATCGTTCCCTTTGTGAACTGTGAAAGCTGTTCCATGATTACCTGCTGGGGCCGCATCACGACGTACTTTTATGCGTGGTGGATTATCTTGCCGATTATGGTCGTCTTCTTTGGACGTGCTTTCTGTAGCTGGTTCTGTCCAAGTGGGTGGGTGAACCAAATGCTGGAAAAATATCTATGGGGCCACTAAGAAATCGTAAAAGCTATATGCATTTCCTTCAACTCGGCATGGTAGCAACTATACTTTTAGGGCTTGTAGTATATTTTAAATTTGGTAATCCTCGCATTATGATTCCCATTCGGACGAGCGATGAATATTTTAATGCTGTCATTTTATCTATGCAGTTCTCCGAATGGTATTGGGCGGCTCGTACTATAACAGTCGTTTCTATTATTGCTGGTTCCCTTATTATCGCCATGCTTGGTGTCGATTTGTATGTCCTTTGGGGGCGTAATGGAGTTGCTTCGCAAAATTTCTATTTTTAGAATTTTTAAAACAAATGATTGCGATAACTGTGATGCGTGCTTACGCGTGTGTGAAATGGGAACACGACCAAATGAAATGAATTGTACCAACTGTGGTGATTGCTTACATGTTTGCCATAAAGATGCTATTAGATTTGGTCGGAAAGGTTAATTATGAAAGAAATTAAAGGACAAAGTTTCCTACAAAATCATCCTTGTTACAACAAGGCCGCTTCTGCTAATTGGGGTCGTTTACATTTACCAGTAGCGCCAAATTGTAATATTCAATGTAATTATTGTAATCGTAAGTACGACTGTGCCAATGAAAATAGACCAGGCGTGACGCAGCATGTCTATACGCCACAAGAGGCAGCTGCCTTTGTGCGCAAGGTGTTTGATGCTCGTCAGGATATCTCTGTAGTAGGTATTGCAGGTCCTGGGGATCCTATGTGTGATGCAGACAAGACACTTGAAACCTTCCGCCTCGTAAAAAAGAGATTTTCCTCATGTCATGCTTTGTTTATCTAGTAATGGTTTGGCAGTGCCTGATTATGTTAATGACATTGCTGACTTAGGAATTACGCATGTAACGATTACGGTTAATGCTATTGATCCTGAGATTGCAAAACAATGTATATTCCATGGTTCGCTATGAGGGTAATATCTACAAAGGAATCGATGGGGCCTGTATTTTATTAGAACGTCAGGCTGAAAGTATCCAAAAACTAAAGGAAAAGAATATCATTGTTAAGATTAACACCGTAGTAGTGCCTGATGTAAATATGGACCATGTGCCAGCAATCGCTAAACAAGCAGAAGATTGGGGTAGTCGATTTGATGAACTGTATTGCTATGATTCCAGTTCACGATACGGCCTTTGAAAATCACCGAGGCCCAACTTCAGAAGAAATCGATAACATGCGTCAATTTATTGGTCACTATGTGCCGCAAATGACACACTGCAAACGCTGTAGAGCTGATGCTATCGGTCGTTTTGTGAAGCATAAGTGGACTCGATATTCTAACTGCTGTAGTCTAAGCCTTATATGATTATTAGCTTTTAGGCTAGAAATAACTTTCATAACAAGTAAGTAATAAAATGTTTATGTTATAAGAAAAAGGCTATATACTCAAGGTATATAGCCTTAACAGTGATATCTATTATTTAGAGCTCTTTACGATTGTATTTAGAGCCGATAATGCAGATTCCACATCTTTATGTGTGTTGGCATAGCCAAAAGAGAATCGCACGGTTCCTTCTGGATAGGTTCTTAGCGTTTGGTGTGCTCGCGGGGCACAGTGGAGACCAACACGCGTCATGATATGATAGGTGGATTCTAGTTCGTAAGCAATATTCGCCGGGTCCATACCATCAATTGTGATGGATACGACGGCAGTTCTATCTTGGATATTCTGCTTACCAACGATGTTAATACCATCTATTGATTGCAATCCTTCGAGGAAGGCTTGTGTTAACGCTAGCTCATGGTTATGAATATTTTCCATTCCTTGTGACTCAATATAGGCGAGGCCTTCATTGAGTCCAATGATGCCAGGTAGATTCAACGTACCTGATTCAAAGGCGTCGGGCATATGGGTAGGCATGGTTTCTAAATGTGAGAAGCTGCCTGTACCACCAGCAATAAGAGGGTTAAGTTTTGAGCCATTTCTTTGGTCAATATAATGCCACCAATACCTTGAGGTCCCAATAAGCCTTTATGACCTGTAAAGCAAAGGGCATCAATATGACATGCTTTCACATCAATAGGAATAACACCTGCCGTTTGGGCTGCGTCTACAATAAATTGTAGATTATGAGCCTTGCAGATCGGGCCAATTGATTCGAGCGGTTGGATGGTTCCACATACATTGGATGCGTGATTGATAATTAGGGCTACTGTGTTAGGACGAATTAATGGCTCGATAGAGTCCATTTGGATCGATCCTGTGGAGTCGCATGGAATAGTATCAAAGGTAATGCCTTTATCTAGCAGTTGGGTAAGCGGTCTCATGACTGCATTATGCTCCATTGAGCTAACGAGCACATGATCACCTGCTTCAATAGGCCCTTGATGACCATGTTTAAGCTCATTGTCACATTTTTTGTAAAGATGACATGTGCTGGATCATGGCCGTTGAATAAGGTATGTAGTCGTTGTCTCGTTGTATAAATAGTATCCTCTACATCATAAGCGAGGGCATAGGAACCACGGTTGATGTTTATACCCAGTTCGTTATATAGTCGGATATAGCGGTGGCGACTGTTGGTGCTTTGGGAAACGTGGTGCTCGCATTATCTAAATAGATATAGTTCATTGGTAATCTCCATGAATAATAAGATGTATTTATGGTTATTATATCATGAGTAGCATGCTTGATAAGGTAGGAGCATATGCTCATATAGTTTTAGTGTAGTTAGTTTGAAAGGAGTTTACTATGAGTGGGTCTCATGAAAAAAGGAATTTAATTATTGCAGGCCTTATAATTGGTGTTATTGCGGGTTTTCTCGTATTAGCTGGAAATCCAGGTAATATGGGCTTTGTATTGCGTGCTTTGTTCGCGATACTGTCGGTGGTCTAGGTCTACATCGTGCCGCACCTGTACAGTACATTCGTCCAGAAATTATCGGTCTTATTTTAGGGGCTTATCTATTGTCCATGATTCGTGGCGAACACCAAAGTAAAGGTGGTTCATCTCCCAATTATTCGATTTATTCTTGGCTTCTTTGTTATGATGCCTTGATGTTCCTTGGCTGTCAATTCGTATGATTTTGCGACTTGGTGGCGGTGACTTAAATGCTTTGTTCGGCATTGCTGGTTTTGCTGGTGGTATTGGATTCGGTACAATTTTCTTAAAACGAGGCTATTCCTTACAACGCACTTATGCGTTGAGCAAATTAGAATCTGCTATGATGCCTGCTATTCAAGTAGGCTTGCTCGTACTTGTTGTAACAGCACCAGCATTTATCTTCTTTAGCCAAAAAGGTCCTGGCGCTATGCATGCTCCATGGCTCATTTCTTTGGCGGCTGGCCTTGTAGTAGGTGGCTTATCTCAAGTTAGCCGACTTTGTACGGTTGGTGGCTTCCGCGATTTATTCTTGTTTAAAAAATCTATTCTTATCTTTGGCTATTTAGCAGTTCTCATTGGTGTATTTGTTGTAAATATTAGTTTTGGTAATTTCCATCTTGGCTTTGAAAACCAACCGATTGCACATACAGATGGATTGTGGAACTTCCTAGGCATGGCGCTTGCAGGTTTCTGTAGTGTATTACTCGGTGGTTGCCCATTACGTCAATTGATTATGACGGGGGAAGGTAATTCTGATTCTGCAGTTACAGTGCTTGGCCTTGCGGCTGGTGCGGCATTCGCTCATAATTTCGGTTTAGCCGCTTCTGGTGCAGGCCCTACATTAAATGGTCAAATCGCAGTCGGTGTTGGCTTTGCAGTGGCTCTTATCATTGCTATCCTTAATACAAAACGAGCAAATGCGTAGATTAGAAATGAGTGATTATGAAGTATATTGCAACATTTTACTCTCACTTTGGCGCGATTCGCTTCAAGCGTGAAGCCCCTGAAGGGGTAACCAATATAGAACTCCGTCCAGTGCCGCGCGATTTGAGTTCCTCTTGTGGGACGAGTGCATCCTTTGATTCCAGTGAAAGTTTTACTTTCACAGAAGATTCAACGGATGAAATTGAACAAATCGTAGCTGTTACAGAGGGTGGCTATAAAACTATATATGAAAGTCAAATAAATAACTTTGAAATACAGATTTTGCATTGTATTTAATGTAAGATTTTGTTATTTAGCCAATGATGTGTAATTTATGGTACATAAAAGTGGATATTCCTTTTGGGATATCTACTTTTTTTTTTTATAAAAATGTGTAACTATATTTTGGTAATTGATTGTTAAAATTGATGCCGATAAGTTTTAGTTTGCTAAATTATTAATTAATTGATATCTTTGATGAATTCAGTAATCATATACGCTCATCCGTTCTTAAGGAACAGTAATGATGCTATAAATTTTATAAATATATAAAACTTGTTAAAAAAATATAGATTTTTTTCGAATAGGACTATAAAAATAGATGAAGTATTATATAAATATCTACAGTATGTATTACAGTAGAATAAAAATTGTTGTTAATGTATTCGTTTAATACAGTATTATACAATTAGTATTAATGATTAAGGAGATTATAAGACGTTGAAAGAGTATTAACCTTAACATTAGCCGTGGCCATCGTCGCCGGTGGCTATATGTCTGAGGCTAATGGGGCGGAGAACAGCCTTCTAAGCAGGCACCGTCTATATCTGAGATAAACATATACGCCTAAGAACTCAATGCACGTCAAAAGACTTGGTTGAAATTGGTCGCTATACTGCGTCTGGTGATCAAGGTGCATTAAAGAGTGTAATTGCATCTGCTATTGAGGCGAGGCACGTTGACGCCACAAGAGGTGAGTATTGCGATTCGTCAACTTTACTCTGCTGCGGGCTTGAAGCAAAATGAATGCAACTTTGGCTACATTTGATCGATTACGTGAAGAGCGTCCTGAGTTTGGCGCTGATTACGAAAAAATGGTTCCTAAGCAAACAGGTCTTAGTGCTTTATTGGGGAATGGCACTAATGGGGCACCTTTAACAAAGCCGAAAGCTGAGGAAGCAAAAGAGGGGGTTCAATATAATACATTCCGTATGAAAAGCCGAAACCACAAAATCGTAATCGTCTTGTCTAGGTAAATTAGACCGTGAATTGGTAGCGGCAGCAGCATTAGGTACTCGAGTTGGTAAAAATAACTTATTCAGTGCATCTGAAAGAGTTTATCTGAGCTTGGCCTAAGTAAATATCAAATTGAAAATTTAGAAGCTATGATTTTCCAATAAAATGTAGACCTACTTCGGAAGTAGGTCTTTTCTAGGGAGAGAAGGAAATGTAATTGACGTTTAAGGTCCCCTTTCTATAATTAGGATAGGTATATGATGCGTAATAATAGATATAAATAATACATTATTGAAATAGATGTAAGGAGAAAGTATGCGCCTTCAGAAAACCGTGGATTGATGAAGCTATCCACGAATATGACTCTCATATCATTTTGTCTGGACATGAAGAACACAAAGGCAAATAGCGTGAGTTATTTGTACATCCTGAACGACCATTATATATGGAGCTTGGTACAGGTAAAGGGGCGACGCTTTATTGCGGGCATGTCTGAAGCATATCCAGATGCTAACTTTGTAGGTTTCGAAGTACAACTTGGCGTTATTTATTACGCAGCACAAAAAATCTTTTGAAGGAGGAACGCGATAATGCTAAGGTATCTCTCTTTGATATCGCTGGTATTGAAGAGGTTGTAGAACCTGGCTAAGTAGACCGCTTCTACATTAACTTTGCGATCCCTGGCCTAAGGCTAAACATGCTAAGCGTCGCCTCACATATCATACATTCCTCGATCGTTATGCTCGTCTTTTAAAAGATGGTGGTGAAGTTCACTTCAAGACAGATAATGAAGGTTTATTTATGTTCTCTCTTGAAGAATTCAAAGAGTGCGGCTGGGAGCTTAAAAATGTAACGTATGATTTACATAGTACAGACCTTCCAAATGTAAAAACTGAGTATGAAGAAAAGTTTAGTGCTAAAAGGGCAACCTATTTTCCGCTTAGAAGCAATTGCCAAAAAGTACAAAAGGAGGCTTAACATGGAAACACCGAATAAGGGGGATAGTCGGTGGGGCTCACTCTTTAAAAATGATTTACAAGGTATGCTCTTACCTATATTACTCATTACTATTATTGGCAGTGTCAATATCTTTAGTGCCACCTATATTAGCTCTATTTACGAAAATACAGGGCTTTTAGGGTATTTCTGGAAACATATTGTCTTTTGTTAATCTATTGGCAGCAGGCATTTTTTTACCGCTATGACTATCGACAATTACAGAAGGATCATATGTTGCAACGCATTATGCTTGCTACGCTTGTTGGGTTAGTATTAGTACATCATGGGTGCCGTTATCAATGGTGCTCGTCGATGGATCTTAATCGGGCCTATATCTGTACAGCCTTCTGAGTTTGCTAAATTGGCGGCTCTTATATGGACTTCTGCTAAGTTGAGTAGCTTAAGAAAATGGGGTAAACCTAGACATACGAATCCGCTGATTAATATGAAAGGCTATTTTGGTGAGCGCATCAGTTATATGTTTCCTATGTTAAGTTGGCCAGCAGTATTTGCAGGTTAACATTCTTCAACCTGACTTGGGGACAACGATACTAATCTTTGGATTTTCCTTTATTCTGATTTATTTAGCCGGATTTGATGGAAAATTCTTTGGTGGTGCCTTTGCCGTAGCAGGTTTCCTTGGTTTTATTGCGGCTCGTTCGTCGCCGTACCGCTGGGAACGTATTCAGTCTTGGTTTGACCCATGGCCTCATGCGCAAGATATGGGTTACCAAACTGTACAAGGTTTGTTAGCCGTTGGTTCTGGTGGCTTCCTAGGGGAAGGCTTTATGCAAGGTACATCCAAGTACTTTTATTTACCAGAAGCATACAGACTTCGCTTTTGCTGTGTGGGCTCAAGAAATGGGGTTCCTTGGGGCTGTATTTGTTGTTATCTTGGTAGCAGCTTTCACCTACTATGGATTCCGAATTGCCAATAAGGCCCGAGATGAATTTGGTAAATGGCTAGCTATGGGCATTACATTGCTCATTAGTGGTCAAGCCTTATTTAACATCGCCATGGTGTGTGGCATTATGCCTGTAACGGGTGTACCATTACCATTTGTTAGTTATGGTGGTTCTTCTTTATTGATGAACTTTATGGCCATTGGTTTATTAGCGAGCATTGGCCGTAATGGAAGGTGTAAAGCAGGTCGGTACTGTTGAGGATTTACCATCCTTACGTGAGGAAACGCAAAGCCGATTCAAACCGGCTGCTCCCAAAACTCCTAAAAAAACAGAAATGCCTGGTCCTTTTAGACCGAAAACGGCCAAAAAGCCAACTCGTAGACGACCTAGATCTGAACGTTGATACTTAACTTGTGTAGTATAAGGTGAATATATTTAGTATGGATTTATATAGCATCTCTTAAGATGTGCTGTATAAATACAACGTATTTCTATTGTGTGAGGAGAAAAAGATGAAGGATTATATTGATATCCAAGAACGCCTGTCCTGGGTCGAATGCCACTTATTTCAACATTTATTCGCGTTTATTCTAACTGTATTGCAATTCCTTTATTTTACTGAAAGTAGATCCAGCTACGGCATTTCTATTTATGAAATGGCATTGGTACATTACTATACTTATTCGTGTAAAGGTAAAATTCCAGCTTACCTCGGTTCTAGCTTCGCCTTTATCGCCCTGTAGCAGGTGTGTTATCTGCATGGTCTTGCTATGAAGCTGCAAAGGGTGCCTTCGTTGTATTTGGTATCTTCCTTTGGGGATTTTATCTATTCCTCGTTCGTTATATTGGTACCTCGTTGGATCGATAAGTTATTCCTCCAGCAGCGATGGGGCCATCGTAGCCATTATCGGTTTGGAATTAGCGCCAGTAGCGATGAGTATGTCCGGCCTTATTGGTAATCAAGATTTAGGTACGAACCACAGCCGTTTATTTTTATCTCTATGTTTTCCTTAGTTGTTACCCTGTTTGGCAATTGTTTCGTGTTCCGTGGCTTTAGCTGTAATCCCTGTTTTGATTGGCGTTGTTTCCGGATATATCTTGTCTGCCTTCATGGGCGTTGTTGATTCTCTAGTGTAGAGGCAGCTCCATGGTTCTTTGCCGCAATTCTACGGCATGCCCGTGGCCCGATATCAATGCAATCACAGCGATTATGCCAGCTCTTCGTAGCATTTGCAGAGCATCGCTGGTCACTTGGTTGTAACTAGTAATATCGTCGCTAAAGACTTGATGAAAGAGCCAGGCTTACAACGTTCCTTGCTCGGTGATGGCCCTTGCCATCCTTCTCGGTTTCTTCGGTGCTACACCAAATACGACATACGGTGAAAATATCGGTGTACTCTGCTATCACCTCGTTGCTTCAGCGTATGGGTAATCGGTGGTGCTGCAGTTCTAGCGATGATTGTTTCCTCTGGGTAAGGTTGCAGCTCTGATCCATGCTATTCCCGTACCAGTTATGGGTGGCGTATCCATTCTTTGTTCGGTATCATCGCAGCATCTGGTTTGCGCATGTTAGTTGAACGTGTGTAGACTACACAAACCCTGTTAACATGATTCTTACATCTGTTATCCCCGTTGTAGGTCTTAGCGGTGCAGAACTTGCTGTTGGACCTGTTGTTTTGAAAGGGATGGGGCTTGCTACTGTAGTAGGTATGGCGATGAGCATTTGTTTGTTGATCCTTCAAAACAGGCGTTGGCAACGACCAATTGAAAAATACTGAAGTATAATTCAAGTTGCTATGAGGCTACCATATAAATCGTTGCGTTTACAGCCCAATTTGTTTTACTCCTTATAATAAACGACTACTAGAATCAGATGTATATCTGTGAAAGTAGTCGTTTTTAGTTACTTATTATTAGTAATTATCTTTATAAATCGTTTTTAATATTGTATAATGAATATATAAGTTGTATAAAATTAATTATAGAGAGGAGGGCCTATGGAGTTTTTAGTATGGATGGCTGTAGGGATTGCCTGATGGCTGTAGAACTCGTTGTACCAGGCGGTATTTTAGGGCTCATCGGTTATTGTGCATTCTTTGGGGCGTTTTTGTAGCTCTTGGAGAAGGAACGGTAGCGCTGTATGCCGTACTAGGATTGACGGCCTTGCTAATTGTCCTTATCATCGTGTTCTTTAATCACTTTGAAAAGACTTGGATAGGCAAATTGTTTACCTTAGGGCAACGATCTACGACAAAAGCTGGCTATGTTTCTAATGATGTATTAGAAGATTTGGCTGGCAAGGAAGGTGGTAGCTCATACAACACTACGCCCTGCAGGTATTGCTAAGATTGATGGTAATTTGGTAGATGTTGTAACCGAAGGGGACTTCATCGATGCCGGTTCACCGATTGTGGTACTGCGTGTTGTAGGCGGCCGCAATATTGTTAGAAAGCGCGATTAAGCTTTCACCACATCGTCGTATATAATGGAGGTTATTATGGATGTAGGTATTTTAGTTTTGATTCCCATTCTTCTGATTGGGATTATGGTGTTCTTGTATGTTGTGCCATTAGGCCTTTGGGTATCTGCTCTTGCAGCGGGCGTTAATGTTGGTATCTTTACACTCGTAGGTATGCGCTTACGTCGTGTAAATCCATCCCAAATCGTAATGCCTTTGATTAAAGCTAATAAAGCAGGTCTTGATGTTAATGTAAATCAGCTTGAAGCGCATTACCTTGCAGGTGGTGACGTTGACCGCGTTGTAGATGCTTTAATCGCCGCTGAACGCGCATCTATTCCTTTGACATTTTAACGTTCCGCAGCTATCGACCTTGCAGGTCGCGATGTATTGAAGCGGTTCAAATGTCCGTTAATCCTAAAGTGATCGAAACACCATTATCCTGCAGTAGCAAAACGGTATCGAACTCAAGGTTCGTGCTCGTGTAACTGTACGTGCTAATATTGACCGCCTCGTTGGTGGTGCTGGTGAAGCGACAATCATCGCCCGTGTTGGTGAAGGTATTGTAACAACTGTAGGTTCCTCTGAAGAGCATACAGATGTACTAGAAAATCCAGATCATATCTCTGTACTGTATTGGGAAAGGGCTTGATGCAGGTACTGCATTCGAAATCTTATCCATTGATATTGCTGACGTAGACGTAGGACGTAACATCGGTGCTCAATTGCAAACTGACCAAGCGGAAGCGGACAAGAAAATTGCTCAAGCTCGTGCGGAAGAGCGCCGTGCAATGGCTGTTGCTACAGAACAAGAAATGCGTGCTAAAACACAAGACATGCAAGCTAAGGTTGTGGAAGCACAAGCTGAAGTTCCTAAAGCATTGGCAGAAGCTTTCAGAAACGGTAATCTTGGCGTTATGGATTACTACAATATGAACAATATTATTGCAGACACTAAAATGCGTGAAAACTTAGCAGATAGTGAATAGGAGTAGCTATGGACTCTATTTTGTCTACAGTGCTATCCGTCTTTCGCATAACCCTATCTTTGTTTTAGGTATCATCGCCTATGCTGCTTTTCTATTATAAGAGGCAAGAATAACGAAGAATATGATGAGTATGAAAGCTATGAAAGTTCAAGTTCCGGAATGACTTGGGAGGATATGGAACGCGAATACGGCATCTCCATAGAACGTAAGGTTGAAGAACCTTCATCGCAGGACTCAATCCTCAGTAGATAACACATCATTTGAAAATCGTCCGAAAGATGATGTGTCTACACCTGCTACAGCAACTCAACAAGATCTTGAGGTTTTACCTAAGAAACGCACTAGTAGCTCATCAAGCTATACGAAGAATACGACTCGCTTAGACCGTGAGACTGTTACAGAGGCTCCTCTAAATGAGCGATTAGCTGAGTTTAAACGAGATAAAGCATCTAAAGAGGGTCGTGTCCTTGTTGAAAAGGTGGGCGTTATAACTGCTCCAGCTGTAACCTCGACTCGCAGTCGTAAATCTAATCATGCTCTAAAAGAGGGATGAAGTGGTCTATTATTTTTAGGTAAGCCTTAAAGCCCTTGAGCGAAGATATCGCTAGTTAAAATATCAGTATAATAAAATGGACTGGTAATTAGTTAGTACATAGATATATTGATGGTTTTGTGCACAGATATTGTGATAGCAACTAAAATTATATCTATCGTATGTGGTGCATATAATTACATATGGAAAGAGGTTCCTATTGGTCACCTATGTGACTATTAGGAACCTTTTTTGTATTGTTTTTTCTTGATGGAGCTTTCACAATAATAGAGAAAGGAGTTCGTCTATAAGGAAAGGTGATATTATGTATCGTAATGTGCGCGTTATACCAAAACAGTTATTAGAGCAAATTGTAGAGAAGCAATGGAGCGTTCGCGATGTGGCGGATTATTTCCAATGTAGTGTTGATACCATCATGCGCCGTATGAAAGCGTACGATATCGAACGGAGGCCTCTGAAGAAAGGAAATTAATATGGTTCACGTACAGGCCTTGTATGAGACAGGAAAGTGGTCCCTACATTCCTTGGCAAAGCGTTATGATGTGTCTATTACGACAATGGCAAGCCGAATGAGAGAATATGGTTTAGTTTGCCAGCGATCGAGAAAAATGTATCTATAGATGTAGTACGTATATGTAGGTCTTATAAAAGTGGAAATAGTACAGATGCTATTGCTCGTATGTATGGTATATCGCGATGGAAAGTTCACCATGTGTTGCGACATATGGGTGTTTCTATGACACCTAAGGCTCGTAAATCTCAACGAGTAGAGGAGATGGCTTATTTATATATTCATCATCACATGAGTACCGATGACATAGGTTTAGCCTATGGCGTTCGTGGTTCTACAGTGGCAATGTATTTGCGCTGACCGAGGCATAGAAATAAGGGCAAATACTCTTGATCTAGACGAAAATAAGATTAAAAAACTCCGTGCACAAGGTTATGGAGTTGCAAAGATTGCACAGGTGATGGGCTGTTCTGCCACCGCAGTACGAAACGATTAGCTATGAAAAATATCTCTCCTTGATGTAGTGTAGTAGATACTATATACTTTAAATTTATACAATGATGGGAGGAATATTATGCTCGAAATTATATCTGCTTTAACACCGTTTTTATTACTGGGCTTAGCGGCCGCTGGTTTATCTCGCGTCTCTGGTGTCGCTTTGTCGATGGTTATAGTGCCTACATTATTGATTTGGGGTGCCACTGCGGTTGACGTAATCGCTTTTATGTTGCTTTTTGTGGTGTACAACAACTTCACTATGGAAACACAAGATATTCGTTTAGATTATAAAAAGATCTTGTGTTATTCCCTAAATGGCGCCTGTGCATTCCCTTTATTTTGAGTTTGGTTGCTGCATTCTTTGTACCTGCAGCAGGTATTGCTATTTTATGGCCTGCTTGTATTAGAATTGCTAGCTACAGTATATAAACGCATTCCTGAAAATAAACGGCCTCGTTTACACCGTGTCGTTGTCACATCTATCTTGAGTGCTGTAGTCACAGCGGTAGGCGCTTTATGCAGGTCCTAAAATTCCTGGTGACTACTACTTCATCTGTGCGGGCTTGGCGATTTTAATCATTACAGGCTTTGCTTGGTACGCAGGCAAGCATCGAGATTTTTTAGAGGTCCTTGGGAAACTATTTGGGCTGACTTTAATCTGTTCTTAGGTATGTTTGGTGTAGAGGCATCTTACTATCCAACTGCTCTTACCCGTTCCATTCCAAATCCTAGCATCGCATGTTGCCTATGGTTACTGTAGTAGGTGGCTATGCAGGCCTTATGGTAGTATTTGGTCTCTATAATATTTTCTATTCCTTCTTTGATTACTGCTATCGGTGCTGCCGTAGGTATTCGCCTCTTTGGCTTATATGAATTCCCTCGCAATGGCAGCTTCTCACTTAGCGATTGGCTTTGCCGTGGCTGCAGTAGTATGCTTGTACCTTGTATCTCCAACACCACTAGGCTTTGACCATATCAATACATTGGTATCTCAGCCAATCGTTCAATAATGGTTAGTATTTGAGTGTTGGTCGTTTATAAGATAGATTAAATTTGCCGGCAGTGATTCGATTCATTTGTTATCACCTGTGACATAGTTCATTTGTTATGGTGAAAGTTGAGTTCATATTAGGATGTGAAAGGAGTTGATGCTCTGTGGCAGAAACAATTGAAACGAGACCATTTCCGCCATTCTTACCAAAGAATACGACGGTAATGATGATGGGGACATTCCCACCAACTTCCGAAAAGCGTTATATGGAATTTCATTATCCTAACTTTCAAAATGATATGGCGCGTGTATGGCTTAGTATTCTTTGACGATAAGGAATACTTTAGAAAAGGTGAGGAAAAGCCTTTGATGCGGACAAGATCAAAGCGTTCTTATCTGAAGCAGGGATTGCTTCTTGTCCTACTGTTTTGAAAGCTATACGTGAAAAGGGCAATGCATCGGATGCATTTCTTAAGGTCGTTGAACCAGTACCGCTTGCAGAGGTATTGGACCGAATTCCACACTGTAAACATATTGGTACCACAGGTGGTAAGGCCACAGAAATTTTGTTAAGCCTTTGCCAGAAAAGGTTAAACTACCTAAAACAGGGGAGACAATTCCCTTTGTGTTTAACGGTCGTGAATTGACGTTAACACGATTACCGTCGACATCTCGTGCATATCCATTAAGCCTTGCCAAAAAGGCTGAAGCCTATAAAAATTTCTTTAAGGCTTGTGGTTTAAAACTAAATAGATTAAAACTAAATACATCTAAGAATGACACCTTTAATGGTTGAAGTTGAGCCTTTTGAACTCGCTACCAACTGTTAAAGGTGTTTTGTTATCGTAAATTTATATGAGTTTTGAAAATGGTTAATATTAGAAATTATATCGTATTACATTGATTGTTATAAAAAATATTTATAATGTATATAATATTTTAATTCTTGTTTTTTGAAATGAGAGGTCTATAATTAACCGTTGTTACAGATGGTTGACAATAGTTTAAGAAAATGGAGTTGATATTATGGATAAGGCTAAAGAGGCCTTATGGACAAGATCCTTTGTCCTCGATACTTTGATTAATTTCTTAGTATTTTTGATTTATTATTTATTGATCGTTATTATTGCGGTAGTAGCAAAGGATAATCTTCATGCCACAGCAAGTCAAGCTGGCTTGGCCGTTGGTATTTATATTATTGGTACTGTTGTTGCTCGTTTGTTAGCAGGGCGGTTTATTAGTATCTTAGGCTGTCGTAAGATGTTGTACTTAGGTTTGTTGATTTACTTAATTTCAACAGCTATGTACTTCTACACACCTAATTTATTGATGCTCGACAGTGTTCGTTTCTTAAATGGTTTTGCTTACGGTATTACATCTACAGCTACAAGTACAATCGTAGCCGCTATTATTCCTATGTCACGTCGTGGTGAAGGGATTAACTACTATGGTTTGTCTACATCTCTTGCCGCTGCAGTAGGTCCATTTTTAGGGTATTTTGATGCTTCATAGCCTTGGCTATGACTTTATCATCGCCTTCTGTGTTGCTCTTATCATCCTTTGCGGTATTGGCTCTGTTATCATGAAATTTAATGAACCTAAGCTCGATATTGATTCTGAAGAACATAAAGGCATTAAAATTTCCGATTATATCGAACCACGTATGAATTCTATTAGTCTTGTTTCTATACTAGTAGGTTTTGCATACTCTGGTGTTATCGGTTTTATGGCAGCTATACAAAAGATTTAAACCTTATCTTAGCAGGTACATTCTTCTTCGTTGTATATGCTGTAGTTATTACAATAACAAGACCATTACTTGGTATTGTATTTGATATGAAAGGGGAAAACTTCGTTCTTTACCCTTGCTTCATATCTTTAGCACTTGGTATTTACTTGTTGTCCATCGCTCACTCTACATGGCTTATACTCTTGTCTGCTGTGTTTGTTGGTCTTGGTTACGGTACATTTATGTCAAACGGTCAAGCAGTAACTGTTAAAATCGTTCCTGTTCACCGCATTGGTGTTGCCACATCTACATACTTCATTGCCTTAGATATGGGCTTAGGTTTTGGTCCATACATTTTAGGTGCTATTAAAGAGGTGGTTGGTTATACAAGTATGTTCCATGTTACTGTTGTAGTAGCACTTCTTGCATTCGTTGCTTATTATTTCCTCTATGGCCGTTATGTAGGTACTGAAAAAGATCTTTCTTTGAAAGCTCGCGCTGAAGAAGAAGAAATCAGAAACCGTAAACGTAATGGAAAATTAGCATAACATTAGCTATATTTCTTACAATCACATAACATATAAAAAGGACTATACGAGATATCTCGTATAGTCCTTTTTATTGTTAAGGTATCTTAGTATTCCATTGTATTCTATACTGCTAGTTTAGTATTTAAATATCCTTCAAATACCATCTAGTAGTATAGGTGTATGAGAAGTTATATCGTAACCTATTATTTCTCAATATTAACGATGTTTACGATAACTTCAACAGCTTTTTTCATGTCATCGATACATGCAAATTCATGTCGGCCGTGTAGGTTTTCTACACCTGTAAAAATATTTGGTGTAGGAATGCCCATGAAGGAGATTTTGGAGCCATCTGTACCGCCACGGATAGGATCGCAAAGAGGAGTGATGCCTGCTTTTTCCATAGCTGCTTTAGCTACGTTAACGCATTCCATATTGTCTTTGATGACATCGTACATGTTGTAATATTGGTCTTTTACAGATACTTCACATACTTCACGACCATAAATTTCATTTAATGTTTGACCTGCTTGTAAGAAGAATGCTTTTTTCGCTTCAAATAATTCTTTATCGTGATCGCGGATGATGTAATTCATTTTACCGGTGTCTACTTGTGGTTTCCATACTCATAAGCATGAAGAAACCTTGGCGTCCACAAGTGTGTTCCGGAACAGCAGCACCTGGTAGTAAAGCATCGAATTGCATAGCTAATTTTGCACAGTTAATCATGATGCCTTTGGCAGTGCCTGTGTGAACCGATACACCTTTAAGGGTAACGGTGCCGCCAGCGGCATTAAAGGTTTCGTATTCGAGTTGGCCTAGGCTTTCACCATCAATAGTGTAAGCATAGTCTACAGGGAATTGTTTAACATCGAAGTGGTCTGCACCAGTACCGATTTCTTCGTCTGGACCGAAGGCGCACATGATTTTGCCGTGTTTGATTTCTGGATGAGCTACGAGGTAGGCGAGGGCTTCCATAATTTCGCAGATGCCAGCTTTGTCGTCACCGCCTAATAGTGTAAGACCATCAGTTACTACCAAGGATTTACCAATATAGTTCTTAAATTAGGGAAATCTGCACGACGTGTAGATTTGATGTTCTTCGTTAAGGCAAATATCGCCGCCATCATAGTTTTCTACGATGCGAGGCTTGATGTTTTCTGCATTGTAATCAGCTGTGTCCATATGAGCAATGAAGCCGATAGCAGGGGTTTTCGTCTGTATTAGCATTGAGTGTACCGATGACAAAGCCGTTTTCACGGTTGTAAATAACTTCGTCCAAGCCGATTGCTTTTAAATCGGGAACGAGTACGTTCGTTGCAAAATCTACTTGTGATTGCGTACTAGGAATAGTAGTGCTTTCCTCATTAGAGCGTGTGTTTATACTTGTGTAGCGGACAAAACGTTCAACCATTGATTCCATAATAAAGCCTCCTCGTAAGTAAACATACCTGTTATACATGGCAGTATTCAATACTGTTACATATAGAGATTCTTAATTTACTTTCATTGTAGAACAGGGGCGATAAAATTGCAAAATAATTATTTATAGATGAAGCGATATTTTATTCGCATAATGCAGAGAAAAGCCATTGAACCATGCATAGTACCATGTTAGTATAAAGGTGAATAGTTATACGTTTGTACTTTTTTATGTTAGGAGGTTTTACTATGTCGGACGAAACTCGTTCAATTCCGCCCATAGAACCGGTGTTAGATCCTAAGAAGGATTACGTAGAGATTAACTCATATGTAGTATTCTGGGGCTTATTCTATGCGGCAATTTTCACACTGGCCGTAGGTTATCTATGTTTGAAAATTGGTCAAACAGTAGATGCCTTTGCACCAGTATCTGTACTTGCAATGGGTACAGCAGTTATCTTGAAACGTAAGAATGCTTTTGCTGAAACGGTTCACATTCAGGCTATCGCTAGTTCTAGTACGAACACATTAGCGGGCGCTATGTTCTTCTTGCCAGCTCTATACATTTGGAATGTTACGGATGTATCCTTTGTGCAAATGGCGATTCCTATCATTCTTGGCGGCGTTTTAGGTGTTTTATTATGCGTTATGTTCCGTCGCTATTTCGTTGAGGAAATGCACTATGTGTATCCGTTCCCAAGTGGTCGTGCTGCTGCAGAAGTATTGATGAGTAATGAAGGTAGCAAAGCAAAACTCATGCTTGGCTCTGGTTTAATTGCTCTTGTGTATGACTTTATTCTTAATAGTTTAGGGTGGTGGCAAGAGGTTATTCGTACTACTACCTTTAAATGGGGCGCGGCTCTTGCTGATCAAACTAAATTGACTGCAGCCGTAGATACTGACGCAGCATTACTTGGTCTTGGTTATTTTACGGGCCTTCGCTATGCGGCTATCATTGCAGCCGGTTCCTTCTTCTCTTGGTTTGTATGTATTCCGATTGTGTACTATTTAGCGCCTGAACATATCATGCAAATTGGCGGTCAAGCTGTTCCTTTAGCGGAGGCCCCAATTCGTAAGGTATTCCTTGATTATGTTCGTCATATTGGTATCGGTATGCTCGCTATGGCAGGTAGGCATCATCGGTCTACTCAATATGTCTAAAGTTGTAGCAAGCGTTGTTAAAAATGCGGTGCTTGATATCTTTAGCTCTAAAACAACTGATGTTCATTTACTTCGTACACAACGTGACGTACCTACATCTTGGATTGGCGCTGGCATCTTGTTATGTACAGTTTTATTTGCAGCATATTTCCATTTTATGTATGCTGAAAGCTTCGGACAAACAATTGTAGCGTTCTTAATCGTTCTTATTATGTCCTTCCTATTGTCTGTAGTAGGTATTAGTTCTATCGCCTACACAGGTACAGAACCAGTATCTGGTATGACAATCTTTATGATTATCATCTCCGCTGTATGCTTAACAGCTGCAGGTATGACTGGTAAAGTAGGCATGATTGCAGTTCTTATGATGGCATCCTTTATCGGTACAACTATCGGTATGGCTGGTAACTTTATGTCTGAGCTTAAGGTGGCACATATGACAGGTGCTACACCTAAGAAAATGGAACAATGGCAAATCGTTGGTACTATTCTTTGTGCCGTACTTTCTGTAGGTGTTATGATTCTCTTGAACGACGCATACGGCTTTGTAGGAGACCATGCATTAAATGCACCACAAGCAAACGCTATGGCTGCTATCATTGAACCTTTGATGACTGGTGGTAGTGCTCAATGGCCTCTATACATGGCAGGTGCATTATTCGCTATTATCTTGTGGATGATAAAAGTTCCACCTTTGGCATTTGCTTTGGGGACTTACTTACCAATGGAAATCAATACACCATTACTTATTGGTGGTTTGATTGCATACTTCGTACAAAATAGTACAAAAGATAAAGCGTTGGCAGATCTTCGCTTCGCTCAAGGTAGTACAATTGCCTCCGGTCTCGTAGCTGGCGGTGCTATTGGTTCCTTATTCAGTGCGGTGCTCCGCATTGTAGGTGTTGATGTATTTGCAGAAGCTTGGGTTGAAACTCCAGAAGCAACATACCTCAGTATCGTAATGTACTTATTACTTTGTGTATTCTTGTACAAAGTAGCTATGTACGTAAAAGCTAAAAAAGCATAATAATTACCGCCTTTACTAAGTTTTATCAGGGCTTGGTGAAGGCGGTCTTTTTTTATATAGGTATAAAACTTCTTTTGATATAACTAAAAACTATGTGCATTAAAACCTATTTATATGATTGGAATAATTGACCTTAACTATATCGAATGTTATCATAATACTATAATACCTCTAGAGGTATTATTTTTATTATGTTCATATAATGTGAGTATAGATATAATAGTTGATTAAAGAGAACTTCTGTTTCTAAGTAAACAGGGTTAAGTAGGGGCAATTATGAAATTTAAGAAAATCGCAGCTCTCTTAGGAGCTTTCACCATTGCTAGCAGTCTATTTATTGCGGGTTGTGGAAATACAAATAGTAGTCAAAAGGTATGGCGTGTCGGTACTGATGCGACCTATGCACCATTTGGTTTTAAAGATAAAGATAGTGGCAAGTTAGCAGGATTTGATATTGATATTATCAATGCGATTGCAAAAGAAGAAGGCATAGAAGCAGATATTCAAAATCTAAACTTTGATGCGCTTTTACCAGCATTACAAAGTAATACCATCGACATTGCTATTTCGGATATGACTATTTCTGAAGAACGAGCAAAATCCGTTGATTTTAGTAAACCGTACTATATTGCAGGTAATGGTCTCGTTGTGAACATAGATAACACCAATATTAATAGTTTTAAGGATCTAGAAGGTAAACGCATTGGTGTATCTATTGGTTCTACGGGTGCAGAGATTGCTAGCAAGATTCAAAATGCTGATGTACGCCAGTTTAATATCATCGTTGATGCCTTCTTTAGAACTACAAAATAAAGGTGTCGATGTAGTTATTAACGATACACCGGTAAACGAATATTATGTTAATGGGAAGGGCAAAGGTATCGCAAAAGTCACTGGAGAAGACTATGATGCGGCACCACTTGGTATTGCAGTTAAAAAAGGCAATGGAGAAGTGCTCAATAAAATTAATGATGGATTAGCAAAAATTAAAGCTAATGGTAAATATGCTGAGATTTATAAGAAAATGGTTTGGTAAGGAGCCTCCAGCAGAGGTATTAAGATAGTTTGTAGATAGTACCAGAATGTATTATTTGATATAATATGCTAGGTAAGCCTCAAGTTGTAAGAGGCATGTATAGAATGGGTGGTATGATGGCTAAACGAAGTGCATTTTTAGATATTATTAAGGATAAGGGCGGCCCTCGTCTTAGATGGGGCTTTAGGGACCGAATTAGAGCGTTATGGCTGTGATATTCAACATAAGCTGTGGTCTGCTAAGGTTCTCATGGAACAGCCTGATGTTATCAAAAAAATACACATTGCGTACTTAGCCGTTGGGGCAGACATCATTCAAAGTTCTGGTTATCAAGCTACTGTAGCGGGCTTTAAAGGTTTAGGTTATGGAACGGAAGAAGCGATAGAGCTCGTTAAACTATCTGTTCGTTTAGCCGTACAAGCTCGTAATGAGTTTTTAGAGGCTAAGGCTAGCGGAGCACTTACGTTACGGGGCATTACCCTAGGTGAAGAGACTCCAGACGGAGTTAAGTATTTTTCTGAAGGCGCATTGCCTAAACCGTTGGTAGCGGCCTCTGTAGGTCCTTATGGGGCTTTTTTGGCTGATGGATCTGAATACCGTGGATATCCTGACGTACAAACAGAATACCTTGAGGTATTTCATATCCCTCGGTTAGCATTGTTCGCAGAAGAGAATCCAGATATATTATCCTTTGAGACGATACCATCTTATGATGAGGCCATTGCCATTGCTCGAGCCATGTCCGATCCCTTTACGTCAAAGGTATTCCTGCATGGATTGCCTTTGCTTGTAAGGATGAACATCATGTAGCTAGTGGGGAAACTATTATTAAATGTGCTGAAATGATTGATAAGGTGCGTCCTGTTACTGGCATTGGTATCAACTGTAGTAAACCTGAATATGTAGAGTCCTTGATTAAGGATATTCGTACTGTTACGGACAAACCTATTGCGGTATATCCTAATCTTGGTGAAAGCTATGATAGTAAAACTAAGACTTGGTACGGTGATTCAGCATCATTTGTAGACTACGTTGAGGTATGGCGTAAGGCTGGTGCTACTATCATTGGTGGCTGTTGTAGAACGACACCTGAGATCATCGGTGATATTGCTAAGAAAATCCATAATTAATATGGTGAAATACATAAAATAGAAAAAAGGCTATTCGCATTTAACGCGAATAGCCTTATTATATACATATAAGATTCAGAATACTGAATATAAAATAGGTGATAAATAACCTCTAATTTGGCAAATAAAAAAGCAGTGCTTAAGCACTGCTTTTACTATGGCGGAGAGACAGGGATTTGAACCCTGGGTACGGGATAACCGCACACATGATTTCCAATCATGCTCCTTCAGCCGCTCGGACACCTCTCCATGTATTCTGTTGTGTAACAGGTACTTGTATAGTATATGAAAAAGTCAGATTTATGTCAAGCGAAAAATAGTGAAATTATTGTACTTTCATAAGACTTTTAAAATACTTATAGGTAATCAAAATGAAGGCCTTTTAGAATGAGAGACTCCCTTAGGGATTAACATTTTATTATTAGGGAGCGTAAGAAAAAGCCGCCTATAAAGACGGCTTTTTTATTCGTATTATAATACGTTTTGAATTTCTGTTGCTTCGATAGATGCTTTGATATCGTCTGCCATTTTTTCGATTTTTGGAATATCTTCTTCTTTTAAAGAGGATTTGATATCAAGTGGTTCAGATACGATTTCAATATCTTTGAAGTCGTTTTCGAAGTGGGATACCATGATTTTCATGGCTGCAGATGCCCAAGAGTGGTTACCGATGATAGATACCTTGTGGTTTTGGAAGTTAAGAGCTTTTAACTCGTGGATGATTTTCCATTGTAAGGTATAGGTTCAAGATATGTAGGAGCGATTGTTACCAAGTTCGTGTATACTTCCAAGCATCAGAGATGATGTAGGATGCATTAGTTTTGGAAACATCGTAGATTTTGATATCTGTAATACCACGTTTGGATAATTGTTTAGCCAATTGTTGTGCGATGGCACGAGTGTTACCATACATAGATCCGAAGGCGATAACAACGCCTTTTTTCTCAGCTGTATAGTTGGACCAGTGCAAGTATTTGTGCAAGATGTATTGAATTGTTTCAGGTGTACGCAGATTGGACCATGAAGTGGAGCAATGCGTTTAATTTCAAGACCGTAAACTTTGCGAATTGCATTTTGTACTTGAGGACCGTATTTACCAACGATGTTTGTATAGTAACGGCGAGCTTCTTCTTCGTAGGTAGCAACGTAATCAGTTTGATCCTCTGCAAAGATATTACCATTAACTGTACCGAATGTACCAAAAGCATCTGCAGAGAACAATGTGCCTGTAGATTTTCATAAATTACAAGTTACTTGGCCAGTGAACCATTGGCATAGTATAGGAAACAAGAGTATGTTTACCTAGGCAAATTTCTCGCCTCTCTTTAACTGTGTAATATTGGTCAGGTTTTGGAGTATTGTAGAATTGTTCAACATGCGGAATGTTGTAGCGTTACCAACCATTTTACAGTTTGGGTAGCGTTCTAATGTTTCAACAATGTTTGGCAGTGGTCTGGTTCCATATGGTTTACGATGATGTAATCAAGTTCACGACCATTTAAGAGGTGAGTCAAGTTGTCGAAGTACTCTTCGCGAATTTCAGCATCTACAGAGTCTACCACACAAGTTTTTTCATCGTCGATGAAATAGCTGTTATAGCTAACACACCATTTGGAATAGGAATAAGTTTTCGAAACGTTCAGTAGTCCAGTCATTACTACCAATCCAGTAGATATTATGGGTCATTTTCTGAGCACAATGCATAATAAAATCCTTTCTTAACTTACTTATGTATATATGTATAGATTTAAATGAAATTATTTTTTTTGTAAATATCAACTTATAATAACTAATATTTACGAAAAATCAATATTGAAAAAGCCTACTCCATGGAGTAGGCTCACATAAAAGGAAATGGTAAATAATTACTTGAAGTATTTTACACCGACGTAAAGATTGGCATTTCTAATTGGCCATAAATATTTCTACTAATACCTGCACCACAGCGTTCGGAATGAGCCATCTTGCCGAATACGCGACCATCTGGGCTATAAATACCTTCGATAGCAGCGACGGATTGGTTCGGATTGAAGCGACTATCCATGGATGCGATACCATCAAAGTCTACATATTGTGTAGCGATTTGACCAGTTTTATTGAACTCTAACACTTGTTGAGGGGAGGCAATAAAACGACCTTCCTCCATGAAATAGGCACAGTATAAATTTCACCAGCTTTAGCATCACTCATCCAAGGGGATTTAGTGGAGATTACCTTTGTATTGACCATGCGAGATAAGTGACGACCTTGTATTGTACGTTAATGTAGGATGCATCTGCAGTCAATGTTTCAATGTGACCGCCAGGCAACAAACCTAATTTGATAAGAGCTTGGAAACCATTACAGATACCAAGAACTAGACCATCTTGTTTATACAAGAGATTTTCTAAACCTCTGCTAGGTATGGATTGCGGAAGAGGGTAGCCATAAACTTACCGTAACCATCCCGGTTCATCACCAGCACTGAAACCACCTGGGAACATAAGAATTTGAGACTCTGCTAATTTAGCTTTGATTACGTCGATGGATTCTTTAATTGTTCCGTGTTTGATTGCGGATGACAACGATATCTGCTTTCTGCAACCTGCTCGCTCAAAGGCACGAGCGGAATCAAATTCGCAGTTTGTACCAGGGAATACAGGAATGAGCACTTTAGGTTTTGCACCTAAGGATGTGCTGCGAGGCTTAGCGTGTTGTCGTGGATGTACGCCACCGCTTCGCCAGTGCCATTGGGTGCATGCATGGAATATATCGTTGAGTGGAGCTTCATAAGTTGCTTGGATTTCCTTGAGTGATATGGATTATCCGCCCATTCAATAACTGGATTTGCTTGTGTTACACCGATTACTTTAAACCTGGTAACTCTAAGAGATAGTTAACAGCTTTAATATCTACCTCTACGATAAATGCACCAAGAGCTGGTTGGAAAATTGCACGTTCTACATATTTATCGAATTTAACGCCGATGTTGTTGCCGAGAGCCATTTTTGTAACTGCTTCAGGAATACCACCTTGGTCAACTACATACGCGGAGTAAACACGACCTTTTTCAATTTGTTCTTGTAAGACGTCACAGTTTTCTTTGAATCGATCCCAATCAGGAGTGTCATCGTACATGCGAGGGTACATCGAAGAATGACGAGGCGATGGTCTACGTCTTTAAGATCTTGGCTCACAATGTTATCTACATGAGCTGTACCCACTGCAAAGGATACAAGGGTAGGAGGAACTGTAAGATCCATAAATGTACCACTCATAGAATCTTTGCCACCAATAGCACCGATTTCAAGTTCTTTTTGCGCTTTATAAGCGCCCAGTAAAGCTGATACAGGTTTACCCCAAGATTCTTTTGAGTTAAGGCGTTCAAAGTACTCTTGTAATGTTAAGTATGCATCTTCACGGCGACCGCCAAGAGCTACTAATTTTGCTACAGATAAAAGTACTGCATATTGGGCACCATGGTATGGGCTCCAGTCGGATAACTCAGGTACAAAGCCGTGAGTCATGATGCTAGCAGTTGTAGTTTCACCATTTAGAACCGGTAACTTTGCTACCATGCCTTGAGTCGGGGTTTTCTGGAATTTGCCACCAAATGGCATGAGCACAGTATTAGCACCCACAGTACTGTCAAAGCGTTCTGCTAAGCCCTGTTGGGAAGCGGTGTTTAAATCGGATACAGCAGCAAGCCATTTTTCTTTAAAGTTATCTGCACTAGAAGAACCACGTAAGAAGTAAGAGCGATCCGCTGGAGCTGTTATTATAGCTTCGCTGTTGGTTTGCACCATTTGTATTTAAGAATTCACGGCTAATGTCGACGATTGCTTCCCCATTCCAGTTCATAATGAGGCGATTTGTATCGGTCACATCTGCCACGACTGTACATTCTAAGTTTTCTTCGTCGCAATATGCTTTAAATGCATCTACATCTTTAGCGGAGATAACGCAAGCCATACGTTCTTGAGATTCAGAAATGGCAAGTTCTGTACCATCGAGGCCAGCGTATTTTTTAGGCACTAAATCAAGGTTGATAGTTACACCATCAGTTAGTTCACCGATAGCGACGGATACACCGCCAGCACCAAAGTCATTACAACGTTTGATAAGGGTAGTTACTTCACCGCGACGGAAGAGGCGTTGGATTTTGCGTTCTGTAAGAGCGTTGCCTTTTTGAACCTCTGCACCACATGTAGAAAGGGATTCTACTGTGTGCTCTTTAGAGGAGCCTGGTAGCGCCGCCACAGCCATCGCGACCAGTTTTACCGCCAAGTAATACTACAACATCACCTGCAACAGGTGTTTCGCGGCGCACTTGATTGCGTGGAGCTGCACCAATAACGGCGCCGATTTCCATGCGTTTTGCTACGTAGCCAGGATGGTAATATTCTTTTACTTCACCTGTAGCAAGGCCAATTTGGTTGCCGTAAGAGGAATAACCACGAGCTGCTTCTTGGGTGATTTTCTTTGTGGTAATTTACCTTCTAATGTATCTTCGAGGCTCGTATGCATCGCCGAGCCAGTGATGCGCATTGCTTGGTATACAGGCGCGGCCGCTCACCATCGCGGATACAGCCGCCTAAACAAGTAGCAGCACCACCGAATGGTTCGATTTCAGTAGGATGGTTATGGGTTTCATTTTTGAATAATAACAACCACTCTTCAGTTTTTCCATCTACATCGACAGGAACGATGATAGTGTTTTACTGATTTTCATCAGATTCATCGAGATTTGTAAGTCCTCCAGCGTGGCGTAATTTTTACAGCCAATGTAGCCATGTCCATGAGGGAGCGAGCTTTTTTCTTAGATATATAGAGCTCAGCACGACCTTCCATGTATTCTTCGAGGGCTTCTTCAATAGGGCCTGTGAAGCGACTCGCTTCGATAGAGATATCCGTTAACTCTGTCATAAATGTGGTATGGCGGCAGTGGTCGGACCAATATGTATCGAAGAGGCGAATTTCTGTAATCGTAGGATCGCGGTGCTCTACATCTGCATACTGTTGTCGAATCATTTGAAGGTCTGCCAATGTCATAGCGAGGCCATAATTTTTGATAAGTTCTTCTAACTCCACATCGCTCATTTTCGTAAAGCCATCAATTGTTTCTACTGGTTTTGGATCCTCTAAATCGAGCGCCAAAGTGTTAGGCAATTCGAGGCTTGCTTCCACGGGAATCAACAGGGTTAATATAGTATGCTTTGATGGCATTTTCTTGTTCTTTGTGAAAGTGCCTCTCGATAGCAATACACGAGCACATCGAACGATGTGACCATGATAAGCGTGAGCATAGAAATACACTGCTCTGCGCTGTCGGCACGTTGATCATATTGACCTGGTACATATTCAACAGCAAATACGAAACCTTGCAAAGCTGGAATTTCTTCTAATACTGTATCCACAGGAGGTTCGAGAAAATTAGGTTTTTGCAGCTTCTAAATCTTTTGCATCTAAATTTTCAATATCATATCGTTCATAAATGGTAACACCTGTAACAGGCATAGATAGTTCCTGTTGTAAGGTATGTAACATGCGTTGTGCTTCTTGGTTGAAAGATTCTCGTTTTGTTACGAATAATCGTTGTATAGCCATTTTAGCCTCCTGTAATGTATATAATTCCCTATGGGATATTGACAAATTAAGTATAGTCGGTCTAGACTTATAAGTAAAGATAATCTTACTTATGAAAAGATTAGAAATACTAATAAATATGAAAATTCATGAAGGTCATAAGACCTAATATTCATGAAGTCTTCTACATATTCATCATATATTGAGAGTTCATCGTTATAATATAATAAATGATATGTATAGTTAAAAGTAAGAAGTTACTATTAGTATATAACAGAGGTGACTAAAATGGCAGTATCTGCAGATTTATATAGAACCTTTCTAGGGGTAGGCTTATATTTATCTTTTTCCCGTGCCGCAAAAGAATTAGGAGTATCCCAATCCGCCATCAGCCAAAGTATTAAACAACTAGAGGGTGAACTTAATATGCCTCTTTTCGTGCGCACTACAAAATCTGTAGGGTTCACGCCAGAAGGTAAAGAATTGTTTGATACAGTAGCTAAAGCATTCTCCATTCTTGATAATGGAGTGACTCAATTACAAGAACGTGTTAGCCAAGCTTATGAAAGTTTGAATTTGGCTGCTACAGATACATTATGTCGCCATTTCTTATTGCCTTATTTCCATAAATGGCAATTGCAAGAAAGTGAAATCGGATTGCATATCATTAATCGTCCATCCCTGATTGCGTAGAGTTGGTACTCAATAAAGAGGCTCCAGTTAGCGGTGGTTAATGATTATGAAGGCTTTGCGTGATAATCCTCAATTAGAGGTCTACACTGGCTACAATTCAAGATGTATTTGTTGGTGGTCCTGACTATAAAGGGCAGGGTTCTTTGATCAAGGTCGCCTGCTTAATGAGCCTATTTTGCTCTTGCATAAAGGTTCTGCGAGCCGTACCTTCTTCGATGAAGTTACGCATGGTGCATGCCGTAAACCTCGTTTTGAACTTGGTAGCGTCGATGTATTGCTAGATCTTGTAGAAATTAATATGGGTATTTCCATGTTGCCTAACCACGTGGTGCAACAAAAGATGCAAGAAGGGACTATCGTTCGTATCGATACAGATATTCCTGTGCCGACTCGCGACATTGTACTTGTGCGCTCTCGTTTAGTACCTCAATCTGAAGGGGCTGCACGCTTTACATCCTTGCTCGTGAACCGTGAAAGTAACCGCGATAAAATTCTATAATAATAGAGCACACTTTATGAATTTTCATAAAGTGTGCTTTTTTATATATTAGACAAAGTTATTCTATGCTATATTATATTTTTATAAACCTTTTGAATTGTATAATCAGAGAATAATATCTTTAAGACTTACTTTTTGCCGATTTTTAAGTGTTGTATTATGAGACTTTTACTACATATAGGTTGACCCTAAGGGGTTGTTTACGTTAAAATTTAAAGATAGTTATGCGGAGGTATGAGCACATGGAATTATTAAAAGAGCGCATTCGTGAAGAGGGGATTGTCCTCAATAATCGCGTGCTAAAAGTAGATGGCTTCTTGAACCATCAAATCGATCACAATTGTTTAAAGCTATCGGTAAAGAAATCGCGGATCGTTACCGTGATGCAGGTGTGCAACGTATTGTTACCACATTGAAGCATCTGGTATTGCGTTGGCATTGATGGCTGCTCTTGAGCTTGACGTGCCATTGGTATTTGCGCGTAAGAAAAAATCCATCCTTATGGTAGATGATGTATATCATAGTGTTGTGTACTCTTATACAAAAGAAGAGAATTACGATATCACTATTTCTAAAAAATTCTTGCCAGCTGGTGAAAAAGTATTGATTATTGATGACTCTTGGCATCCGTGAAGCCGCATGGCCTTGCTAAATTGGTTCAAGATGCTGGCGATACAGTAGTGCGCCATTGCTATTGAAAAATCCTTCCAACCTGGTCGTGAACGCCTTGAAAATGCAGGTTACCGCGTAGAGTCTTTAGTTCGCATTAAAGAATTTAAAGACAATGGCTGTGTATTTATCGAAGACTAATAGTCTAATTATTTGTAGAGGGAATTATGAATCAAAAAGCAGAAAAATTCGACTTACTTGTTGCTGATCTGAATAAAGGTGGCAACTCTTGGTTTACAAAGGAAGAAATGACAGACGACCTTCATACTGTTGTGTACCACGGCCGTTTGGATGTTCATAATCATAGCTTGCCTGTATTCATCGTTGTGGATGATTCTGCATTCTCTTATGCACGTATAGCTATCACAACAACATCGATTGATGAAAAAGTAATTCCTGCCGTATTGAAAGAGCTCAACACATTAAACCAAGATTACAAAGTATCCAAATATTATGTAAGCACTGGAAGATAACAATATCTACATGGACGTATCTGTTCCTGCTTTGACTGAACAATTCGATCCTACTGTAGTAGTAAATCTTTTGCTTGAAGTAGTTCAACCACATTTAGATGCTGTACATAAAGGCATTCTTAAAGTAGCTGGTTTAGCTTAATAGAGGTTGTTATGAATCCTAAAGCATTATTATTTGATAAGTTTTGAAAGAAGAAGAAATTACATCCTTTGAACGTAAGGATTTTGATGATGAGGACTGCACTGTCGTATATCGCTCTTACATCAAATCTCCATTGTGGATATGGGGCCTTTATTCGTTATCTTGATAGCAGTATTTATAGCGTTATTCGTTTTAGTATTCTGAAAAGGTACAGCACAAAACATGGCTGCCTTAAATGTGTCAGATCAATCGAGATAATGCGACTTACACAAAAACTATAAACTTTATATTGATGAACAAGACTCCAGTCTATATTTAGATTGTGTATACATGTGTGGTGATGATGCGTTTGAACCTGCATTAATGTATGCATTGATGTCTTCTATCGTAGATTACATCCCTGAATCTGTAGGTGAATTAAA